>Ga0307488_10000494_pt1 | contig 32611 bp, 35 predicted proteins | sample SB02metaG_FD_202248 | JGI IMG/M metagenome (GOLD analysis project Ga0307488, IMG submission 202248) | Sea-ice brine microbial communities from Beaufort Sea near Barrow, Alaska, United States - SB 0.2 | ecosystem: Environmental > Aquatic > Marine > Coastal | place: USA: Alaska | collected...
TCTAACACGGCGTTTTAAGCGCAGTTTGTTTATGCCTTTATTGACCTTGTTGAGCGGTTTTAGCGTGAGTGTTTTAATTGTGTACTGGGTGGTACCCCAAGTGGCAAATTTATATACTGCAGGGGTGAATCAATTACCCATTCTGACGCGCTGGTTAGTCAATTTTTCCCATACTGTTGAGGCGAGCATGGGCAACATAGTAGGGGGCTGCCTATTGGCTTATATGGCCCTCTTTTGGCTGCGGCATATACCCAAGGCCAGAGTCCCCTTAGAGCGTGTGCTCTGGTCTATCCCAGGCCTGGGTAGATTGATGTATTTACAGAGCCAGGCAGAAGTGTTTTTAGTCCTATCTCTGACTTTTAAAGCGGGCGTGCCATTGTTAGAATGCCTCGCGTTGGCAGCCAGCAGCAGTCATTGGCAGCATGTGTCTAATGATTTGAACAAGGCTATTGTCGCACTTCATCAAGGCCAAAGATTAAGCCAGATTTTAACCAAACTGGCATGGCAGCCACAAACTCTGCAGCTCATCCGTGTGGGAGAGTCAGCGGGGGACTTAGCTTTGAGTTTTGCCCAATTGCAGGACTATTATGAAGCTCAGGTGGTGAGCCAAAGTGAGTGGTTAGAGCAGTTGTTAGAGCCGGTATTGCTGATGTTGGTGGCGGTGTTTGTGGGTTTAATTCTGGTGGCTCTGTATTTGCCATTGTTTCAAATGGGGCAAATGATGTGACTGCCCTAGAGTACTGATATAATAACCTTCGTTGGTTTTGATTGGGTTGCACACATGATTGTAGGTCTTACGGGTGGCATAGGTAGTGGTAAAAGTGCTGTCAGTGCTCAGTTGCAAGCCTTGGGTATATTGGTGGTTGATGCAGACCAAGTCGCCAGAGAGGTGGTGTTGGTGGGTAGCCCAGCACTGCACTCCATCGCTAAGCATTTTGGCACTCAAATTTTACACCATGACGGTTGCTTGAATCGAGCTGCTTTACGCCAGCAAATATTTGCCGATAAAACCCAAAGGCAATGGCTAGAAGCGCTGTTGCATCCATTGATTGGTGTGGCTATTAAAGAGCAGCTTGCTGGAGCCACAAGCCTCTATGCAGTGTTAGAATCACCCCTATTACTAGAAACAGCGCAGCATAAGACCACAGACTTTGTGGTGGTGGTAGATGCGAGTGAATCCCTGCAACGCCAACGAGCTTGCCAAAGAGATGGTAGTACAAAGCTTCAAATTGATGCCATTATTAGCAGTCAAATGCCGCGCCAACAACGTTTAGACAAGGCTCATTGGGTGTTGGATAATCAGCATGACCTAGACCATCTCAGTGCCCAAGTATTAAAATTACACGACCACCTTTGCCATATTACGGAACATTAATGATGAGCCAATATCCTTGCCCTCAGTGCCAAACCAATCTGATTTGGAATCCAAACAATGCCCATCGGCCTTTTTGCAGCGAACGCTGTCAGCAAATCGATCTAGGCGCTTGGGCCAGTGGAGATTATGCAATCGCTGGAGATGAGTTAGAAAATGATTTCTCTAGTGCCTTGTTGGAATCTGCAGATCAGCAAGATTAAATCCAAGCTAAGGGCAGGGTTTAGTCTTAGCGGCCGTTTGCAAAACTCGATAGTTGAACTATAGTTAAACTAGATTTATGGAGTATTAAAACCATCACACGGAGCGTGATATGGCGTATTTTATGGGGCATCATGTCGATGCCGTGGTGGCACGGTGGCGCCTAACAAACGGCTTTTCTTTGCTCGAATTACTGCTCGTAGTGGCTTTAATTGGTATTTTAGCCGCCTTTGCAGTGCCGACCTATAAAACCTACCTACAAAAAACACGATTTATGGAAGTCATACAGCACAGTCATGCTATTCGTGTTGCCCAGTCTGCCTGTCTACTGCAAGTAGGTGATAACATCAGCGCCTGCGATACCTTTACAAAGCTGACTCTACCTAGTCCAAGTGCGAGCACTAATATTCAAAGTATCACCCTTACTGCGACTACGGGTAGGATTACTGGCACTGGCACCGCCGCCGCTGGTGGTTACACCTTTATGCTCACTCCCAGCATCGATGACGCTGGCCTATTGTCCTACGCCATCGGTGGAAGTTGCGTCAAAGTCGGCTTCTGCGGCAGCTAAAGGGTTTCGACTAGCGGTTATCTAACGCTTGTTTGGCTAGATATTCAGCATAGGTGCCATGAAAATCAACTAATGTCTGTTGTTTTATTTCTACCACTCTAGTGGCTAATGAGGATACGAATTCACGGTCATGGCTAACGAAAATTAAGGTTCCATCATAAGCTTTCAGAGCTTTGTTGAGTGACTCAATCGCTTCCATGTCTAAGTGGTTCGTTGGTTCATCCATAATTAACACGTTGGTGTCTTGCATCATCAACTTGCCAAATAATAGACGGTTCTTTTCGCCACCAGAACAGACCGCTACCTTTTTTAGATAATCGTCTGCAGTAAACAGTAAACGTCCCAACATACTTCTTACGGTCAGGTCATCGTGTTTTGCAGTTCGCCACTGAGACACCCAATCAAATAGCGTTAAATCACAGTTGAAGTCTTCGGTGCTATCCTGTGGGCAGTACCCCAAGACGGCATTTTCTGACCATTTTATAACGCCTTGGTTGGCTTTGAGCTGATCTAATAAGCAGCGTAGGAACGTGGTTTTACCAACACCATTTTCACCAATGACGGCCAGCTTTGAACCGGCTTCTAGAATTAGTTCACCGTTGTTAAACAAAGGGTTATCTTCAAATCCGTGGCTCAACTGTTCTAGTATCAGCGCTTGGCGATGAAGTTTTTTATGGGCGCTAAAGCCAATGTATGGTGAAATGCGGCTGGACGCGACCACTTCATCAAGGGTTATTTTTTCTAATCGTTTGGCCCTAGACGAGGCTTGTTTAGCTTTCGATGCGTTGGCAGAAAAACGCGCCACAAACTGCTGAAGTTCTTCACGCTCGGCGCTTTTCTTTGCGTTTTCTGCATGCAATTGTTCTTGCACTAGATTAGAAGCCGAGGTGTAGGCTTCATAATTGCCTGCATAAACACGTAATTCACCATAGTCGATATCTGCCATGTGAGTACACACCGAGTTTAGGAAATAGCGATCATGAGAGATAATGATCATGGTGCTACGACGCTGGTTCAATACCTCTGTCAACCAATTAATAGTGGTTATATCAAGGTTGTTAGTGGGTTCATCTAATAACAAAATATCAGGATCAGCGAATAAAGCCTGAGCTAACAATACGCGTAATTTCCAACCAGGCGCGACTTGCGACATTAAGCCCCAGTGAAAAGATTCATCAATACCCGCTTGAATTAAAATTTCAGCAGCACGGCTTTCGGCACTGTAGCCGTCCATTTCTGCAAACTCTACTTCTAACTCAGCCACCTTCATGCCATCGTCTTCGCTCATTTCTAGCTGGCTATAAATGGCTTCGCGGGCTTGTTTTACCTGCCACAGTTTTGCATCTCCCATGATCACTGCATCAATCACCGTGTCTTCTTCAAAGGCAAACTGGTTTTGGCTTAAGGTACCTACCGTGTCATTGGGAGAGAAGGACACGTTACCAGCAGTCGGCGTTAGTTCACCACTGAGTATCTTCATAAAGGTGGACTTGCCGCACCCATTGGCGCCAATGAGTCCATAGCGATTGCCATGGCCAAATTTGGCTGAAATGTTTTCGAATAATGGCTTAGCGCCAAACTGCATGGTGATATTTGCGGTAGTAATCAAGGGGGCACATATTGGTAGTCAAATTAGGGCGCGTAGTCTACCAGCTTGATGCCACTTAGGTCTAACTTAACCAGCCTTTTAATTCAGCTTCGTCCACTAATGGCTCAAGTAGCTGCCATAATTGTGGACAGCCTTGTTTAATGCGCCCGCCATTAACCGTTTTAACTTGGTGCTTGGTGATACCATGACTTTGCCAGCTATGGCCTTGGTCATTCAAATTATGAATCAAAGGTAGTGCCCTATCTAAGGCTTTAGCAAAGCGCGCATCAGCACTTTGTGATGCTTCAAACTCATGCCACAGGGCAATATATTCATCTCCCATGTTGTTGGGTAACATGCCTAAGATACGCAGTGTGGCAGCAGCCTCGGCTTCTTCGTGTTCGCTGCCTACGGCATCGTATACAATCACATCACCCGTATCAATTTCACATAAATCATGGATCAGGAGCATCCGCAATACCCGGTTAATATCAACTGGCTGGGCGGCGTAGTCTTTTAACATCAGTGCCGCAAGAGTGACTTGCCATGAGTGCTCAGCTGAGTTTTCGTAACGCTGCATGCCTAGAGGACGGGTTTTTCTGAGGACCGATTTGAGTTGGTCAATTTCTTTTACAAAATCGATAATTTGTTTGAGTGCTTGCACGCTTAATCCTTAGCTTTTTTGTTGACAAAGGCGTTGAGGCCACGTTGAGTTTCTGCATCCATTAAGTTGTTTATCATGTGCCCGCTGGCATGCTCATAGGCTTGCTCTAGCTCCATGCCCAATTGCGGGTAAAACATGGCTTTGCCCGTGCGCACGGCCGAGCTCGCTTTTTGACTGATGGTGTCTGCTAGGTCGCGTGTCGCTGACGTTAGTTCATGGGCAGCTACAACACGGTTAATTAAGCCCAGATTTTGAGCTTTGGTCGCACTAATAAAATCACCCGTTAATAACATTTCCATGGCCTGCTTTGGATGCATGTTGCGGCTCAGGGCGACGGCTGGGGTGGAACAAAAAAGCCCTAAATTAATACCCGATACTGCAAATCGAGCGTCCTCAGATGCAATAGCAAGGTCACAGCTGGCGACGAGTTGGCAGCCCGCTGCAGTAGCAACACCTTGCACTTGCGCAATTACTGGAATAGCGCATTCGACGATAGATTGCATAAGGCGGCTGCACTGTTGAAATAATTCTTGATAGTAATCTTGCTGAGCGTTGGCCTGCATTTGCTTGAGGTCGTGGCCTGCACAAAAAGCTTTACCCGTGGCCTTAATGATAATGCAAGTGAGACTGGGGTTTTGATTGGCCTGATTAATGGCCGCTTGCAGATGCTGCATCATTTGTTGAGATAATGCATTGAAGCTGCTGGGCTGGTTGAGGGTGATTTCTAACCACTGATGGTGAGGTTCGACGATAATATAAGTCGGTTCATCTTGCAGCATAATCTAGACTCCTTGTGGAATTGATCGTGTCCTTAGGGATTGATTTGACGGTCTACCCACAATGCCAGTTTGTGTTGCATGCTGGGTTGAGAAATCTGATTTTCTGGCAATGGCTGAATAAGTTTGTCGTGTACTAAAAGACGGTAAATGTATTCTATTTTATTGGCCGCAGAATCAGTGGCTTCAAACTGTGCAACACCCCGTTTATTAGCGTAAACCGTGCCTAGGGCGATGGCTTTTTTGAGCAGTTCTTTTTCATTCTTGAGTTTTTTCATAGTGCGTTTTGCCCCAATGGATTCAAAGGTTAAGCTTGTTTTGTTACCGCAGTATTTAGCCACTGCTCAAATTGTTGCTGTGGTAAAGCGCCGTTGAGTTGATCTATAACTTTACCATTTTTAAATACCATTAAGGTAGGAATGCTGCGTATATTGAATTGAGACCCCAGCATTTGTTCGGCCTCAGTGTCGACCTTTACAAACCGAAGTTGGTCAGATTTAGCTTGGGCGGCTTGCGCAAATACGGGAGCAAAACTCACACAAGGTGCACACCATGGGGCCCAAAAATCGACCACTACAGGTTTATCACCTTGAATAAGGGCGTTGAAATTAGCACTAGTGCCAGCAACGGGTTTACCGGAAAATAAAGCCTGTTTGCAAGAGCCGCATGTTGACTCTTCCTTGACTCGTTCTGCAGGCACACGATTATTTTTTTGGCAGTGGGGACAACGACTGGTAATGGTGGACATGGCTACAGGCTCTGATAAATATGATGCACTTCATTCTAGAGGTCTTTACACCCTAGGTCGATCCATTAAAGAGCAGATTTAGCGGTTTGATTAGCTAAGTAAATGCAGCTATTAGCTAGGTTGATAACTCTAATCAAGCTGTCTAAGGCCACTTTATCGTGGCCTCTTCTCTTGAGGATCTTTAATTGGCTGGAGAGTGAATGGCGCAGCAGTTTATTGGTAAGTGCAGTGGTACGCCGTTTGCAGTATCACTTTAACATCAAAGCTGCTGTTTGCTTCGACTTCAAATTGATCACCGTTGGTAAAAGTGGCCCAACTTTCTGTGCCTGGCAATTTAACCTCAAGTTCCCCATCGATAATGGTCATTACTTCATATTGGCTAGTGCCAAAGGTAAATTCCCCAATATCCATAACGCCCACTGTAGTAGAAAGGGTTTTTCCTTGAAAGGCGATAGACTTAACCTTGTCATCGAAGTAAGCATTGACTGAAAGCATGGCGTTATTCTCTTAATTGAATCATGTAAAAACCCCATCTTGCCTTATTTAAACATTGAATCATAGGCTAGTCGCGTCTGTCTAACGACTAGTTAACGTCTATCTAACAACTATTTAACTAGGTTTCAAAACCTTTGAGGACATTCACGGTATTGGTACCAATTTCCTCTACGGCATAGCCGCCCTCCATCACAAACAAGGTAGGCAAACCCATACTGGCGATGGTTCGTCCCATGTCTATAAAGTCATCACTTTTAAGTTTGAAAAAGCTGATAGGGTCATTTTCGAACGTGTCTACTCCTAAAGATATAACTAACACGTCGGCTTTAAAATCACCTATTTTGCTTAAAGCGTGGCGCAGTGCTTGGTGCCATAGGGCATAGTCTGTGCCCCTTTGCAGGGGCACATTAAGGTTGTGGTCTAAACCTAAGCCTTCACCGGTTTCGTCAGCAAATCCCAGAAAATAGGGAAACGCTTCCATTGGGTCGCCATGTATTGAGCAATAGAATACGTCATTGCGTTGGTAAAAAATATCTTGGGTGCCATTACCATGATGAAAATCTACATCCAAGATAGCGACCTTTTGGGCGCCGTCATGACGCAGTTTTTGGGCTGCGACAGCTGCATTGTTGATAAAACAATAGCCGCCATATTGGTCTTTTGAGGCGTGATGGCCAGGCGGACGGCAGAGTGCAAAAGCGCTACTGTCGCCTTGGTGAATTAGGTCTGCAGCAGTCAAAGCTACATGGGCAGAAATCCAAGCCGCTGCGGCAGTCCCTTCACTAATGCTGGTTTCGCCGGCTAAGCTATAATAGCCTAATAGGCCTTGAATATGGTGAGGAATACGTTGGCTAGGCATAGAGCGAGACTGCCAAATATTGGGGATTGCTTCACCCTGATGACCTGCTTGCGTCCATCGTTGCCAGATGGTGTCTAAGAAAGCCAGGTAACCTTTATCGTGTATGTTTTCTACTAAGTGACGTGGCCAATGGGTGGGGCTAATTATTGGGCCTAATCGCTCAGATTTAATGGCGCTTAAAACGTAATCTACTCGTTGGGGGCATTCAAAAGGGGTGATTAGCTGGCCTCCGGCAAGTTCTGTTTTGGCACTGCGTAAAATGTGGTCAGGAGAGTAGACGGTTTTCATAGTTGGCGTTTTTTAAATGATGCAGGTTTGGATATTAGCGGTAATCTAGGCATTAAGTCCATGCTTAATTAGCGCCTTAGCGCCTAGTGCTTAGGGCCTTAGTGACCTTGGCCTAAGCGCACACTGAGGGTGATAGACACATGACAAATAGGGTGCTGTTAATGCTCGAGTTAGATCGCAGGAGGTTATATTTTTAGTGCTTAAAAAGCTCACCATTAAAGTAGGTCTTGAGCCCAGTAGCATGGCTTGCGATGCTGTTTGACACAACTAATCGGGTGCAGCAGCAGGGGGCTTGGCAGAGCAGTAGTGCTGAATTAAAAGGGCTAAGGCGCCCAGAACTAAACCCCAAAAGGCGCTACCGATGCCCCACAAAGCCACTCCAGAAGCGGTTGTGATCAGGGTGATCATGGCAGCAATACGCTCCGATTCTTGCGCCAAGGCGGTGCTAAGGCTGCTGCTTATAGTGCCTAAGAGCGCTAAACCAGCAATGCTGATGACCAGAGCTTGGGGTAAGCTATTAAATAAGCCTGTTAAGCTATCGGCAAAAACACCGGTGGCTACAATAAATAAACCGGCCCAAACAGCTGAGCGATACCTTTGTTTTGGGTCAGCATCCACGTCTTTACCCATACAAATGGCGGCCATAATGGCCGACAAGTTAAAGGCAAAACCTCCAAAAGGTGCCATAACAAGCCCAGTGAACCCGGTCCAAGTAATTAGTGGGGCGGCCGGGGCGTCATAGCCGTGACTGCGTAATACAACGATGCCTGGCAGGTTCTGTGAAGCCATAGTGACAATGAACAGGGGGATAGCGACCCCTATTGCAGCTGACAAAGACCACTCGGGTGTGGTCCAAATAGGGCTTGAAATCTGCAAGCTTAATGCTTGCCATGCAATTAAACCCTGCATGCCAGCAACAATAATGCCCAATAAAAAGGTGACCATGATGGCAAGTTTAGGCCAAAATACACGGCTAATAAAAAACGTTAGGATCATGCTTAAAACGAGCGCCAGTTGCGACTCTAAGGACAGGATCATATGCATAGCAAAGGGTAAAAGAACGCCGGCTAACATAGCCGCTGCAATCGATTGGGGTAAAAACCGCATAAGGCGGTCGAACCAGCCAGAGAGGCCGATTAAAGTCAGCAATACGGAGCATAATAGAAACGCACCGATGGCTTCAGCCATGGGTACCCCTGCCAAACTAGTAACCAGAATGGCGGCGCCTGGAGTCGACCATGCTGTGAGTATGGGTTGTTTAAAAAACAGGGAGAGGCCAATGGTGGACAATCCCATACCTAAACCCAAAGCCCAAAACCAGCTGGTCACCATGGCATCACTGGCGCCTGTGCTGTTGGCAGCTTGAAAGATAATGGCAGCGGAACTGGTGTAGCCTACCAGAGGAGCAATAAAGCCTGCGCTGATATGCGCAGGGATAAAATAACGACTAATAGCCATGGATTAAGGCAGTTTTAGTTCATAATGACGTTTTTCAAATTCGATTGTGTCACCACTCATCATCTTCCGACTTTTGCGAGTTTCCACTTCGCCGTTAACTTTAACTAAACCTTCGCCAATTCTTTTTTTCGCTTCACCGCCACTGCCGACAATGGATTCGAATTTTAGAATTTTAAATAGTTCAACTGGCTCAGAATTAATAGTAATCATGTGCATAAAATGGTCTTCTTTTAGATGGTTTGATACCAAACAGCACCCTTTTTATCGGTACTGCTTTGGAGTTTATTTTTGCTCATTAAGTAATTTAAATGGGCTTGGGTTTCGCCTACGGCCAGTGTCAGAACGTCGTCGTTAATGGGGCGGCGAAATAAATAGCTAAATAAATCCACATTCCTTTGTGGCTGTTGGCAGGCCTCAAGGAGTTTCACAAGGGATTTCTCATGACCATCAATCAGTCTTTGTAAACGTTTATGGGCTCCAAAAAATACTTGTCCATGGGATGGCAATACTAGCACATCGGCTGGAATGCGCTGCTGCAGCATTGTACATGAATCGAGCCAATCTTTTAACGGGTCTGAATGTGGCTCTGTAGGCCACACGCTAATGTTCGAAGAAATCGTTGGCAACAGCTGATCACCAGAGATGAAAATGTTGAGTTCTGGGCTCAAAAGGCACACATGTTCTGGGGCGTGACCGCGGCCAACAATAAGCTCCCATTGGTGGCCCGCCATAGTGACTGAGTTACCGTCCTGTAAGCGGACAAAACTATCAGGCATGGTATAAATACTTTTGCCATAGCCACCAAATTTGGTCTGGTAAGAGGCTAGTTGTTCATCTGTCACCCCTGCACGCTGGTAAAAATCGATAGCAGCTTTAGGTGCGGCTTTGCCGGTGTCAGACATGAGCACTCTACAGGTGAGGTAGTCGGTGCGGGACATCTGTAATTCTAAGCCCCAAACGTCACATAGCCAACCCGCTAAACCCACATGATCGGGGTGTAAATGAGTAACAATGAGTTGATGCACAGGTTTGTTATTAAGGTGCTTGTCAAATACTTGTTGCCACAGTTCCTTGCAGGCTGGGGTATTGATGCCGGTATCGACAATGGTCCAGCCTATATCATCTTCCAATAACCACAAATTAATATGGTTAAGGGCAAAGGGTAATGGCATCCGTAACCAATACACACCGTTGGCAACAGCCAAAGGTTGGCCCATGGCGGGGGCTTCACTAATGGGGAACTGAAGGGCATTGGTAATAGTCACTAGCGCTTCCCTGAGTTAACGAGCTTTATAAGGTCGATATTATACGGAGGTCACTGTTGATTATACAAAGGTTTTGCCGATTTTTGATGAGCCTCATTGTCAGCCACCCAGTCTGCATGGGTCATTGATTTGATTTAATGGCTTACCTAGGCACTGGGGTTTAGCTGCAATTTTGTACAGCTTAGTGCTTTAAACGCCCAAGGCATAGGCATTAAACTGGTGTAAAAACCCCAATCCCTTTAACGCCTTGGGGCATCATCATAAATGAGCTGTTAATTAGTCTCAACAGTTTCGCTATGAGCCGAGAGTCTTAGGATATACTTGGTCCATGGAAGATTAACAAATGGCGATTATGAGCAACCCAACACACCCTTTTTCAGTATTAACGCCGAGTTATATTATGGACGCGGTTGAAAGCCAAGGCTATGTGTGTGACGGACGCATTTCGGCCCTAAATAGTTATGAAAACCGGGTCTACCAAGTTGGTTTAGAAGATCAAGAGGTGCCTGTCATTGCTAAATTCTATCGGCCCCAGCGCTGGTCTAGGGAACAAATTTTGGAGGAGCATCAGTTTAGCATTGCCTTAGCAGAGTACGAACTGCCAGTAGTGCCTCCATTAATTAATAACCAAGGTCTGAGTTTATTGAACTATGACGCCTTCGAGTTTGCTCTGTTTGAACGCAAAGGCGGACACGGCCCCGAACTAGACGACCTTGGTAATCTCTATACCATGGGTCGACTACTGGGACGCATACATGCGCTTGGTGCTGTGGAGCCCTATCAATACAGACCTTCAATTAGTCCCCAAACCTTTGGCCACGATAGTGTGGCCTTTGTGAGTCAAAACTTTATACCTGCATCTTTAAAAGCTGCGTACGATAGTTTAACAGCAGATTTATTAGGGCATATTGATGCCGCTTTTGACCAAGCCGATGGTGTGAATTTCATTCGAGTTCATGGTGATTGTCATGGGGGCAATTTGTTGTGGCGCGATGAGGCGCCCCACATTGTTGACTTTGACGACTCACGTATGGCGCCTGCAGTGCAAGATATTTGGATGCTATTATCTGGTGAACGTGATCGTCAGCGGGTGCAGCTGTCCGAAATTATTGAAGGGTACAATGAGTTTTATGACTTCAAACCACAAGAGGTGGCCCTTATAGAACCCCTACGAACCTTGCGCATGTTGTATTATGCCGCTTGGCTTGCTCGCCGTTGGCAGGATCCTGCCTTTCCCCACAGCTTTCCTTGGTTTAACACAGAGCGTTATTGGGGGGAACATATTTTGGAATTAAGGGAACAACTATCGGCCCTCAATGAACCTATTATGGAGCTCATTTAATACTGTTTAGCAATGATGTGGCGCACCTTGCGCCGAAAAACAGCGATCTATGAACTTAGTGATGGGCTGATGCCAGGCTAAAGCCGCAAACAATGCGGCTAGCCTAATTAGGGCCATACCCCAACACCCAACAGCAAGGCAAATTAAACTATGCTACTGGGGCCTTTGATGGGCCTCTAGTTGCGCATTTAAAAGGCGGTTAACCATCAATCAGTTTTGCTTGTCACTCTGCAAGTTAGGGCGCCCATCTAGACCTTGTAAACACCACTTATCGAATGCCATTGTGGGCGCTCAATAAGCCGTTAAAGTCAGCAATTAACGCGCCATATCAATCCAATCAGCAATCACTGCTGCGCCCGCTAATATGTAAGGATCTTTTTGGGCGTCATCATAGTCAAACTCATGGTCTTTAGTGTCAGTCACAGGGGCTAAATCTTGGCTTAAGCGTAATTTGTTAATATTACTCAAGTACCAATCTTGTTGCTCCTGCCATGACTGTTGACGTTGACCTAAGTGAAGGCTGAGTTGCTTTGGCCTTTTTTGCTCACGTTCGGCTAAGGCCAAGGTATATTGCCAGTCTGCGCTACTTTGGTTGCGAACCTCTTGTTGGGTTTGTAATTGCGGAATGACTTGTTCAAAAGCAAAATAAGTTTTGTGGTCAACCGGCTTAACTTGGTCCCACTGGAGGGCATGGTCTTGGGTGCTCTCACCGACTCTCGTTGGGTCAGTCAGGCTTGGCAATTCAATGTCTGGAATCACCCCTTGGTGTTGAGTGCTAGCACCAGACACTCGGTAAAATTTGGCTTGGGTAAATTTGATCTGGCCACTGGAGAGGTCTCCAAAAGTTTGCACAGTCCCTTTGCCGTAGGTTTGACTGCCTACGATTAAGGCGCGTTTGTAATCTTGCATTGCGGCGGCAAAAATCTCTGAGGCTGAGGCACTGTAGCGGTTAACAAGCACGACTAGTGGGCCGTTATAGGCTAATAAAGGATTGCGGTCCATTTGTTTTTGGATCACACCATCGGCATACCGCACCTGAACTGTGGTGCCTGTTTCAATGAATAGTCCCGTGAGTTGATTGGCTTCTCGTAAGGAACCACCACCGTTGTTACGTAAATCAATGACAATGCCACTAATAGATTCGGCCTTCAGTTCTTGTATGAGATTATAAACATCACGGGTGGTGCTGCGATAGTTGGGATCGCCGGCTTGAGCGGCTGCAAAGTCCATGTAAAAAGTGGGTAAGGTGATGACGCCCACTTTAGTAATGCCATCATTAGTGGCAATCTCAACGACTGACTTTTTAGCAGCTTGATCATCTAAATTCACTTTGTTACGGCGAATTTGAATGGTCTGTCTAGGTTGTTGCAAATCGCCACCAGAAATTATTTGCAAATTAATTAAGCTGTCTTTTGGCCCTCTAATTTGATCAACCACATCATCCAAACGCCAACCCAATATTTCTTGCATGGCTTCACCGTCTTGACCTACACCGACAATATAATCAGCGGCCTTCAAGTCACCGGCTTTATCAGCGGGTCCACCCACCACGAGGCTAACCACCTTGGTGTAATCGTCTTCACGCTGCAATACAGCACCGATACCTTCTAGGGATAAGCTCATGTCAATGTTAAAGTCTTCAACATTGCGCGGCGAAAGGTAACTGGTGTGCGGGTCTGTGACCGTGGTAATGCTATTACTGACCGCTTGATAGGCGTCTCGAAGCTCTACTTGTAACACACGCTTACGCATATTGGCGTAACGTTTTTGCAAGCGGTGCTTGATTTTATCAATGGATTCGCTACCTAATTGGCCGGTAATGAACTCATTTTTTAGTTGTTTACGCCAAGTGTTCTTGATGGCGGAAAAATTAGCTACTCGGGGTTCATCAAAAGGTGAGGTGCTGATATCTTCAAGCAATTCAAAGTTAAACATGGGCTCAGGCTGGGATAGCAAACTGAGGTTAAAGTCGATAAATGCTAGGCGCCTTTGCTGTAATAAATTATACAGCTGCTCCATGGCCTCCAAGTTACCTTTGGCTAACAAGTTATCAAGGTCCTTGTTAAGGTAATTAAAAGGTGCAAGGTCAGCTTGACTCAGGTAAATCTTCTGTGGGTCGAGTAGCGTTAAATAACGCTCAAACACATCGCGGGCAAATTGATCATTAATATCCCTGTGCTGGTAGTGTTTTTGATCCAACAACTGAATAATTTCTTGAGTCAATAACCCCTGTTTCTGCGTGAATTCAATCTGCACTGGAACATCAGTAGTATTGGCCTGTGCTGAGGCAAGTGGCACTGCACCAAGGCTTGCTGTGAGCAACATCAAAGCCCATGGGTGAAGTTTACGCGTAATAGCAAAAACGTGGGGCAAAAAGGTGGAACGAGTATCAGGCTTCATAACAGGAATCACAAATAGTAAACTGGCCTTTTGAACCGGCAAGTTGGATTGAGGAAGTTTTTGATCTGCAGCTATACTAGCTTAATTTTACTGAGTTTTTCAAACGTCTTAAGGCAATGTAAGGTAATTTAGCTAATGCTTTACATAATCGTTACGTTTGCCCAACATAATGTGGCAAAATTAGACCTCGACAACCATGGAATAAGAAAAGCTATGCCACAAACAACCTACCTTAATGGATTGATGAGTTTTATTAACGATTCACCCACTCCTTTTCATGCCGTGGCGTCAATGGCGAGCCAATTAAGATCTGCGGGTTACTGTCAGCTTGAGGTGGCGGATGAATGGCACCTAAAAGCAGGTGGCCAATACTTTATTACCCGCAATGACTCAACCATAGTCGCCTTTCAACTGCCCCAAGAAAATGCTCTACAACGTATGCATATGGTGGGCGCCCATACTGATAGTCCGTGCTTAAAGGTTAAGCCTAACCCAGAAATATGTAGCAAAGGCTACCAGCAACTGGGTGTTGAGGTTTATGGTGGCGCCTTGTTGCACCCGTGGTTTGACCGTGATCTATCGCTGGCGGGTCGGGTGGTTGGGCGTGATAAAAAAGGTCAGTTGGTAAGTCATTTATTGGACTTTAAACGCCCCATTGCCTCTATCCCAAGCTTAGCAATTCATCTAGACCGCGAAGCGAACACGGGCCATAGTATCAATGCTCAAAATGATCTGCCAGTGCTGTTGGGTCAGGCGCTAGGTGATGAATTTAGCCTACGAGCCTTGCTAGCAGAGGAGTTAAAGGCCAATGGTCATGACGTTGATGAGGTAATTGATTATGAGTTGAGCTTCTATGATACTCAGCCCGCCGCTCTAGTGGGATTAAACCAAGAATTTTTGGCGGCCGCACGCTTAGATAATTTGTTGAGTTGCTACATGGGCCTAACTGCAATCTTGGCTGCGCACACTGATCAAGGTATGTTGTTGATCTGTAACGACCACGAAGAAGTGGGGAGTCAGTCGGCCGAAGGCGCCCAAGGCAGTTTCTTAATGTCGGTATTGCAGCGTCTCTATGCAACACCTGCAATGTTGCACCAGTTATTAAGTGCGTCCACCTTTATTTCGGCAGACAACGCTCACGGAGTTCATCCTAATTTTGCTAAAAAACATGATGATCAACATGGCCCTCAGTTAAATCAGGGGCCTGTGATTAAGGTCAATGCAAATCAACGCTACGCGACTAACGCGGTAACCAGCGCTATGGTGAAAGAACTAGCCGCTCAAATAGAGTTGCCAATCCAAACCTTTGTGGTGCGCAGTGATATGGCTTGTGGCAGCACTATAGGCCCCATTACTGCTGCCCAACTTGGCGTGCGCACCTTAGACTTGGGTGTGCCTACTTTCGCGATGCATTCCATACGCGAGCTTGCAGGTAGCGCTGACCCATTAATTACCCACCAACTACTACGCCATTTTTTTGAAACACAGATAACTGTTTAAAGACTTTTTTATTGGTGTCTAATTAAAAACGCGCGGCTATTGCCAAGTTCTGCAGCATGGGCTAGCTGATTAAGTTGATCAGCTTCTAGGCAGCCAAACCAACTGATAACCGCATGACAGGTGCCGCTTTTTAGTGCTTGGTGGGCTAGACTCATTGTGTCATGTAGTGCATCGGGCTTGAGTAAAATGATTTTGTTCAAGTCAAATCCTGCGGCTTTTAGTTGGGCTTTAGGTAGTAATTTAGGGGGTGCCACCCACGCCAGCCAGCGTTGATCATGACTGAGCTGGGCCATTAATGGCAATAACATTTGCACATTACTCCAGGCTTCGCCACGCATAATAATCTCAGTAATATGACTCAGGTCCTGCGCCGGTGCAGGGTCTTCTTGGGACCACAGATCCAGTTGATGTTCTGCCAAAATACCTTCAATACGGGTGTTGGGTTGCTGCTGTTGCTGCCACATAATATTACTCCTACCTTGGGTCTAGTTGCCCCGGCGTATAACACCCACACTAAGACCTTCAATGCTTAAGTGTTGTTTTGTAAGGTCCACTTCAATGGGTGAAAAGTCTTGGTTTTCGGCGATTAATTGCACACTGTTGCCGTTGCGTTGGAAACGTTTTACCGTGACTTCATCGTTAATACGCGCCACCACTACTTGGCCATTTCTGGCTTGATCAGTTTTGTGAACGGCTAATAAATCACCATCATAAATGCCAATATCTTTCATCGACATGCCACTCACTTTAAGTAAGTAATCTGCCTTTGGATAAAATAAGTTCTCTGGAATGGCGCAGTAGTCACTGATGTGCTCTTGTGCCAACAGTGGGCTACCGGCAGCAACCATGCCGATAATAGGTAACCCTAAGTCAACTTCATGCATGTCGGGTACCCGTATACCGCGCGAAGCGCCCGGAATAATCTCAATGGCCCCTTTACGTGCGAGTGCCTTAATGTGTTCTTCTGCCGCATTGGGTGACTTAAAACCCAGTTCCTTGGCAATTTCTGCGCGGGTGGGTGGGTAGCCTGTGTCGGTAATGTAGCTACGGATGCAGTCGAGTACCTGATCTTGGCGTGGGGTCAACTTAATCATATTATATTCTCCTGACCTACAGTTAAATATGCTGGTTGTTTATACAGTTACTGTATATAATACCAGTAATATTGACGCTGGCAAGTTTTATTTTCCGCGACTGCCTAACAGTCAGCTTTTGTGGCTAAAATGGTGTACCCTTATGGCCGATTATTTGATGCTAACTAAGAGCCTTTTCCGTGTCTGATGCCGCCGCTATAAAACAAGATGTCCAACAACTTTACCGCCAACTGGTAAAGCAGCTTTCGTTAAAGCCCCGCTGGGGCCAAAAGCAGATGATTGCGACTGTGGCCAATCATTTTTTGGCCATTGATAAAGATTTGGATGGCCATCGGAGTGACGATAATCCAGTGTGTATGGTTGAGGCTGGCACCGGCACGGGTAAAACCTTGGCCTACATGGTGGCGTGCTTGCCGATAGCCAAAGCATTGGATAAAAAGCTGGTTATATCTACTGCCACCATAGCCCTGCAGGAACAAATTGTACAAAAGGACCTACCCGCTTTAAAAAAGCATGGGGGCTATGATTTTGACTTTCGGCTAGCTAAAGGTCGCCGTCGCTACCTATGCGTATCGAGGCTAGACCAAGCACTGTCACAAAATGCCTCCCTTGACCCCACCCAGGCTTTGTTTGAAGACGAACTTGCACTCAAACTCGATGGCCATCAGCAAAGTCTATATAAAGATATGGTAGTGCAACTTGGCAGCAACCAATGGGATGGCGACCGCGACGCTTGGAAGGAACCTCTGGCGGAAGACCATTGGCGACCCATTACCACAGATCACAAAGGCTGCACTAATCGTCGTTGCAGCCATTTTAGTCAATGTCCATTTTTCAAAGCCAGAGATGGCTTAGAGCAGGCAGACTGCATAGTGACTAATCACGACTTGGTGTTAGCAGACCTAGCCTTAGGTGGTGGAGCCATTCTTCCCGCCCCAGAAGATACCATTTATATCTTTGATGAAGGCCACCATTTAACTGATAAAACCCTTAAGCAGTTCACCCATCAACAAGGCATTCGTCAATTGAGTCGCTGGTATGCTCAAACACGCTCGGGCCTAAAGAAATTTTTAAAAGAATGGCAGGGTGGTGGCAAAGGGGCTCAACTCAGTACTCAGGTGCAAGACCATGTGCAAATTCTAGAGCAGCAGTTGATTGGCTTAGAGCAGTTTTTGGACCAATCTGCGTTTAGGCCACAGGAGGGTTATCAGCAACAAGAAAACTATCGTTTTCCCCAGGGCATTATCCCCACTGAATTAGTCCAAATGTGTCATGATTTGAGTTTAACTAGCGCCCGTCTAGGGCGAGATTTAAGTGCATTGCATGGCCTCATGGATGACGTCATCAAAGGTGATCAAAATGGCTTACCCAAGGACCAGGCGGAGACTTATCTGGCGGCCTTTGGGGTGTTGCAACAAAATGCTGAGCAGCAACTTGGGTTATGGCAGGCTTATGCCAAAGTAGACCAAGAGGGGGAAGTTCCCATGGCCCGCTGGTTACAGTATTGGCAAACACCAGAACGGGTCGACCTAGAACTGTCGGCAAGCCCTATAATGGCTGCTGAATTGTTGAAGACGAATTTGTGGCAACGCTGCTACGGTGCTTTGTTAACCTCGGCTACACTGACAGCGTTGGGCCGGTTTGACCGTTTAATTACGCATGCGGGGTTAAATCCACAAAGCACTATGCTGGCGGTGCAGAGTCCGTTCGATTTCTCCAAGTCGCAGATCTGTGTGCCTAAAGAAGCCATTGAGCCAGGGCCTGAGGCCGTCTTTGTAGATGACCTTATTGTTGGCCTTAAAGCCCAACTAACTCAGTCTGAAGCTAGCTTAGTGCTGTTTACTTCACGACGTGTCATGCAGCTTGTTTTTGAAGGTATGGGGGACTTGTGGCAAGATATTATTTTGCAGCAAGGTGAGTCTTCTAAACAACGCTTGTTAGATCAGCATAAGCAACGCATTGATGACGGTGAAGGCAGTGTTTTGTTTGGCCTAGCAAGTTTTGCTGAAGGTATTGATCTGCCCGGAAATTATTTAACGCACGTGGTGATCACACGGTTACCGTTTACGGTGCCAGACCGGCCAGTGCCCTCTGCCTTAGCCGAGTGGATAGAGAAATCTGGGGGTAATAGTTTTGCTGAGCTATCGGTGCCAGAGGCGAGTGTTAGGTTGGTTCAGGCCACGGGACGTTTATTGCGCCAAGAAGAAGATCAAGGCCGTATCACTATTTTAGACAAGCGCATTATCAGCAAGCGCTATGGTCAACAACTTTTGCGGGCCTTGCCTCCTTACGCACAACAGTTTGGCTAATCAGCAAATGGTGTTTTGTGTAATGGCCGCAAACTCTCTATACTGCCTCGTTGTAGATCATCTTACTCAGGCAAGTGCGCCTCTCAATGGAAAATCACCTTGAACTCAAACGATTCAAAAGTTGCTGATCAAAACTGGTCACTGGACCATTTTGTCGTCCCGCAAGAGGAAGGCAAAACCCGCTTTCATGATTTGGATTTACCTGACGAGGTGATGCAGGGGGTTGCAGCGCTGGGATATGAATATTGCAGCCCAATACAAGCATTAACCTTGCCTGAATCGTTAGCTGGCAAAGACATCACGGGCAAAGCCCAGACTGGCTCAGGTAAGACGGCGGCGTTTTTATTGAGCATCATTACTGATTTCTTAGACTTTCCGATTAATGGACCTCGTCGATTAGGTACGCCAAGAGCTCTTATTGTTGCTCCAACTCGGGAGTTGGTGATGCAGATAGCCAGTGACGCTGAAGACCTGACTCGGTTTTGTAACGTCAACGTACAACAGCTTGTTGGTGGCATGGATTTTGAAGTTCAGCAAAAGCAATTACAAAAGCAGCATACGGATATTATGGTGGCTACGCCGGGTCGATTGTTAGACTTTTGTCGCCGCGGCCATGTCAACCTGCGCGAGGTTGAAGTGGTGGTCTTGGACGAAGCAGACCGGATGTTGAGCATGGGCTTTATCCCAGACGTGCGAGCTATTATTCGCCAAACCCCGAAAAAAGAAGATCGTCAAACGTTATTGTTTAGCGCCACCTTTAGTGAGCAAATTTTGCGCTTGGCTGAGCAGTGGACTTTTGAGCCAGTGCATGTGGAAATTGAGTCTGATGAGCTAGCCTCGGCAAGTGTAGAGCAGCGGTTTTACTCTGTAGCTCGTGCTGATAAATATAAAGTATTACTTAATTGCCTAAAAACCATGGGAGTTGAGCGAGCTATTGTGTTTGCTAATCGGCGCCACATTACCCGAGACTTGGCTGAGAGATTGCAAAAAGACGGAATAAAAAGTGCGCTTTTGTCAGGTGAGGTCGCGCAAGTGAAAAGGGTCAAGACCTTAGAACGTTTCCGTAGTGGTGATACCCCTATTCTAGTGGCCACGGATGTGGCTGGTCGGGGTATCCATGTGGATGGCGTAAGTCATGTGTTCAACTACGACCTGCCAGAAGAGCTAGAAGACTATGTGCATCGGATCGGCCGCACGGGTCGCGCTGGTGCTTCGGGAATCTCCATCAGTTTTGCCTCGGAAGATGATGCCTTTATCATTCCTGATCTAGAAATAATGCTGGGAAAACGTTTAGACTGCGAGCCGACACCTAGCGAATTGCTAGTGTAATAGGAATCTCAATGAACTTTGAACATCGGGTCACAGTGATTGGTGGTGGCAGCTTCGGTACGGTGTTAGCCAATATTGTTGCGCATAACGGATTCCCCGTGCGATTGTGGATGCGCGACCAAGCATTAGCCCAAGAAATACGTCAAACACGGGTTAACTCCCGTTATGTGCCTGGGCTGAATTTGCATGAAGACCTAGAAATTGTGACTGACTTTAGTGTGTGTATTAGTGAGGCAGACACGATTATATTTTCAGTACCAAGTAAAGCCTTTAGGGGAGTTTTGGAGCAAGCAAAAAGCCACATTAATCCCCAACAAAACCTTGTGACAACAGCCAAAGGCATTGAACCAGAAAAGTTTTTATTGATGAGCCAAGTGTTGGAAGTGTTTTTTCCAGATAATCCTATTGGCGTCATTAGCGGTCCTAACTTAGCCAAAGAAGTGGCGGCTAAACAGTTAACAGGCACAGTAATTGCCAGTGATAACGAAGCCCTTCGCCAGCAAGTACAAGATATCCTGCAATGCTACTTTTTTCGAGTGTATGCAAGTAATGATCGCTATGGTACTGAGTTGGGGGGTGCGCTTAAGAATATCTATGCGATTGCGGCCGGCTTGAGTGCAGCCATGGGTATGGGTGAAAATACACGCAGTATGCTTTTAACCCGTAGTTTGGCAGAAATGAGTCGCCTAGCGGTGCACATGGGAGCGAATCCCATGACATTTTTAGGCCTAGCAGGGGTTGGTGACTTAATAGTTACCTGTATGTCTCCGTTAAGTAGAAACTACCGGGTTGGATATGCCTTGGGTCAAGGTAAGGGCCTTGATGAGGCCATCGCTGAGTTGGGGGAAGTCGCTGAAGGGGTGAATACCTTGGCCCTAGTAAAGAAAAAAGCTGATGAATTACAGGTACATATGCCCTTAGTCGATGGACTGTATGCCTTAGTTTACCAAGGAGCCGATGTTTCTAGTGTGGCCCAATCACTCATGACCCGTGATCAAAACTCAGATGTTGAATTTGTTCTAAAACGCAGTTAGTTACTTGAAATATGAGTGAATTGCCCCTATGTTAAGTGCATAGGGGTTAACGGAGTAAAAACTATGCAAGCATTAAAAAACAACCTTACATCAGAAGCCTTTTGGCTGCGCTTGGTATTTATGCTGCTGAGCTTATTACTGGTAAAAATTACAGCATCAATATTTGTGCTATTAGTCGTTGCGCAGTTCTTGTATCGACTGTTTACCGAATCCAGTCATCCAACCATACTAGAGTTTAGTAATAGTTTAGGGCGATTTATCCTTCACAGTTATCGCTTTTTGTCCTATCAAACTGAAAGTAAACCGTTTCCATTTAATGATTGGCCTGAGGCGCAAGATTTACCCAAGGCCGAAGACTAATGAGATTACTGCTGATGCGTCATGGAGAGGCAAGTTTTAATGCCCCGACTGACGCTCAGCGTCCACTCACACAAAGTGGCAGTGCCGCAGTAATAAAACAAAGCCACAAGGCCGCCGTGCCATGGCATGAGTTCACTCGCCTATGGGCTAGTCCTTATGTTAGAGCGCAACAGACAGCCAACTTGCTGCAGCAGCATGTAGCTCATAACAAACACCCATTAAACGTGCAGTCCCTCGATTGCATCACACCCCATGGCGACCTCAATCAGGTGCAGAATTTCTTGCTGGAGCAAGCGCATGAAGACATCATCCTAGTCACTCACCAACCTTTAATTAGCGCCTTGATCGGCCATTTTTGTTACTCTGATCAACATTTAGGAGATCCAATGATGCCGGCCTCCATGGCGTTATTAGAAGGTGAGGTGGCCGCAGTAGGATGTTTAACATTGACCCATTTATTCCATTCATAAGGTACAGAACATGGTTATTTTTTCTCGTTGTATGGCTAACACCTGCATTTTTATGGCTTGGCTTTGTGTCTCTTTTAGTGCTCAAGCAGGTGTCACTTTAGAGATCACTAAAAACAGTCGCTTGGTGAATCAAACTCAACTAGAAACGCCATACTACATCCTACCCACGGGTTCGATGCGCAAGGTTAATGGAGTGGTTGAGGCTGAATATAAGCTCCAATTGTCGGGCCAGCTTACACGTTATACTTGGGACATGATCCAAGGCCTAAGTGCAAAAACTTCTCATCAAAAAGCCTTAGAAGAGCTGAAAATGGCAGATGCACAAGTAATCTTTCAATGCCAGGGAAGGTCTTGTGGGTCGAGCCACAAATGGGCTAATGAGGTCTTTGGTGAATCACGTTTGTATGGTTTAGATAAGCAGCAGTCTTATGCGGCCCTCAAACAAAAAACTGCCACGGGGTCGAATTATTTTGCCCTTTATAGTACTGAACGTGGCAATAAAAAAGTGTATTTACACCTAGAAATGATTCAAGAATGAACAACATTATAGGATCATAAATATGCCTACCGTCGCATTAGTATTGGGCAGTGGTGGCGCCCGAGGGAATGCCCATATTGGGGTGATCCAAGTACTTGAAGAGCAGGGCTTTGATATTATTAGTGTATCGGGCTGCTCTATGGGTGCGGTGGTCGGCGGCATGTTTGCTGCGGGTCAGTTGCCTGCCTTTACGGAGTGGGTGTCGGGCTTATCTCGTTTTGATGTGTTTCGCTTAGTCGATATGTCGTTGTTGTCTATGGGTGCGATTCGTGGTGAAAAAGCCTATGCCATACTGCAAGACTTTGTTGGTGATCAGTTGATTGAAAACCTGCCCATACCGTTTACTGCCGTCGCTACAGATTTGGTTAAGCAGCAAGAGGTTTGGTTTCAGTCTGGCAAGATGATGGATGCCATACGGGCCAGTGTAGCTGTGCCGGGTATGATTATGCCAGTCAAAGAAGAAGATCGTTATTTAGTGGATGGTGGGTTACTTAACCCAGTGCCTATTATGCCCACGGTTGCAGATCAGGCAGATTTAATTGTCGCGGTGAATTTAAATATAAATTTACACAACCTGCGTCCAGTGCAGGGTTCAAGGTTAAATGTTGCAGGCTTTAGTGACGACTGGAACATACCCAGTGTGAACGCATCAAAAAGCCAGCGTAGCCATTTGCAGTGGAATAAGTTGGAAATGCTGACCCAGTGTTTTGAGACTATGCAGGCGGCTATGGCAAGATACAAAATGGCAGGCTATCAACCAGACGTTGAGGTGAAAATAGACCGTAACGCCTGTAGCTTCTTTGAACTACATCGAGCTAAAGAAATGATAGAGGTTGGCCGGCAGGCAACGCTAGCAGCGCTGCACGCCCAGCACAAAATTTGACTAGGACTTAATTAACGTCAAAAATTCTGCCCGAGTTCGCGCATCTTCGCGCAGCTTGCCCAGTAGTACAGACGTTTTCATACTCGCATTTTGCTTCTGTACACCACGCATCATCATGCACATATGCTGTGCTTCAATGACGACGCCCACACCTTTGGCATCAGTGACTTGCATAATGGTATCAGCTATTTGTTTAGTCATGTTTTCCTGAATCTGTAAACGACGAGCAAACATATCGACAATGCGCGCGACTTTCGACAAACCCAGTACTTTACCTGAAGGCAAATAAGCCACATGGCACTTACCTATAAACGGTAACAGGTGATGTTCGCACAAAGAATAAAGTTCGATGTCTTTAACAATCACCATCTCTTCGTTATCTGACGGAAATAAGGCGCCATTGATAACGTCATCAAGGTTTTTTTCGTAGCCGTTATTAAGAAACTTAAAGGCTTTAGCTGCGCGTTTAGGGGTATCCTTTAAGCCTGGGCGATTTAAGTCTTCGCCGATGCTAGTAAGGATTTCTTCGTATGCTTTTTCCATGGAGCTTCTCGTGGCTATGTTCATGATGACTCTGTTTATTAATGTGATAACAAAAGAGCGATTAAATTTTACGCGCACAATACTTGATGTGCTGACTAAGGTAAAGGTTTAAGCCACTATCTTACCCTCTTTTTTGGGCCTTTTTAAGTAATACATACAGTGCCCCAGTACCGCCGTCTTTCGGCAGCGCCGAAGTAAACGCCAACACTGCATCTAACTGCTGTAACCAATGGTTAACATGGGACTTAATTAAGGCTTGGCCAGCGCCACGAATGTCACCATTTTCATCTCGGTACCCCGCGCCCGCTTTGCCGTGCACAATGAGCAAGCAACGGTCTCCTTCGGCTTGACCATGTTTGACCGCGTTCCATACAGAGTCGCGAGCGTTGTCTACTCGATAGCCATGCAGATCTAAGGTTAGGGTTGGGCGCATATGTCCATTACTGAGTCGGCGCAGGCTGCCACTGTCTAAGCCCACCCGTGAGTAGGTAATGTTCTGTTCTGACTCAATTAACTCAAATCCTTGCTCCCCAAGAGCAGCTTTTTCTTGCACCTGCACAATGGCAGCAGCTCTGCGAATAGCGGCGCTTTGAGCATCTTTATTTTTAGCTGCAGGGGTCGTTTGACGGCCAGTTTTTTTTAATGGCGCAGCAGAACCAAAGGCAGCCTTAAAGTCTGGCTCTGCGGTTAGTTGCTGAGGATCTTGGCCTGAGAAGGGCTTCATGCTTGATTATCGCTATTGGTATTGATAGCGACATGGTATCGGGACGGGCCTTAGCTTACAATGGGGACATTAAACTATTGCCATAAAAACACCCATGACCACTCTCCTATCGCAGGCTATTGAAGCCGCAGAAACAGCACTCATTGAAGCTCAGGTTTACTTTGGGCATGGCACCGACAATGCTTGGGATGAGGCGGTGTTTTTAGTGTTGGGTGCCTGTGATATGCCTTTGGATACGCAACAGGATGAATTACAAAAGCGGCTCACTGAGGCACAGTTATTGCGCATAAATGACTGGTTGGCTAAGCGTATTGAGCAGCGGTTGCCTTTGCCTTACCTGTTAGGAGAAACTTGGTTTGCTGGCATGCCGTTTAAGGTTAATGAAGACGTTATCATTCCCCGTTCGCCCATGGCAGAACTGATCGTCAAGCATTTTTCTCCGTTTCTTAAAAAGCCTCCACAAACGGCACTTGATCTATGCTGCGGCAGCGGTTGTATTGGCATTGCAATGGCCTTACATATGCATATACCTCAGGTAGATATGGCGGATATAGCACCTGCAGCTTTGTTATTGAGCCAACAAAATATCACCGTCCATGGGGTGGCCTCTCAAGTGCGGGTGTTTGATTCTAATTTATTTTCTGGGCTACCCTCCAGGCACTATGATTTGATTGTGAGTAACCCACCCTATGTGGATGCAGATGACTATGATGATATGCCTACGGAGTTTTTGCACGAACCAAAGCTGGCGCTAGTTTCAGGTGATGATGGCTTAGACCTTACAGCGGCTATGTTAGCTCAAGCTGCAGATTGGCTTGCCGAGCAGAGCCTCATTGTCATTGAGGTAGGCAACAGTGAAGTGGCGCTGCAAAATGCTTTGCCAGACATACCCTTTATGTGGCTTGAACTGAGTCAAGGTGGCAACGGTGTGTTTTGCCTCACAGGTGCTCAGTGCAGGCAGTACCAAAGTCGGTTCTGTGCCTGGCAGCAATCTCGTGCATAGGTCTATTGATTGCGACTTAGTCCATTAACCAGCTATAATTTAATCCACGAAATATTAGAGTAAAAAGTCCATGTCGGGTAATACCTTTGGTAAGTTATTTACAGTCACCACCTTTGGCGAAAGTCATGGTCCAGCTTTAGGCGCTACCATTGACGGCTGCCCAGCGGGCATTGAGCTAACTGAGGCTGACTTACAGGTTGATCTAGACCGCCGAAAGCCAGGTAAATCACGCCACACCACTCAGCGTCGAGAAGCTGATGAAGTGCGTATATTATCAGGCGTATTTGAGGGCAAAACCACAGGTACACCCATTGGATTAATGATTGAGAACACAGATCATCGGTCTAAGGACTACGGCAACATCAAGGATCAATTTCGTCCTGCCCATGCCGATTACACCTACCTGCACAAGTATGGTATCCGAGATTATCGAGGTGGTGGCCGCTCTTCAGCGCGTGAGACAGCCATGCGGGTTGCAGCAGGCGCGGTGGCTAAAAAGTTCTTGGCGGGCCGTGGTATTGTGGTCAATGCTTATCTATCACAATTAGGCCCCATTAAACTGGCCTGTCCTGAACCCCACATTGTCAATGATAATCCATTTTTCTGTGGCCAAGCGGACAAGCTAGAGGAACTAGAGCAATTTATGGATGCCTTGCGCAAATCGGGCGATTCTATTGGGGCCCAAGTCACCGTTGTGGCTACGGGGGTTGCAGCAGGCATTGGTGAGCCAGTGTTTGATCGCTTAGACGCTGAATTAGCCCATGGTCTAATGAGCATTAATGCCGTTAAGGGCGTGGAAATTGGTGACGGCTTTGACGCAGTTGCTCAGCGTGGCACCGAGCACCGAGATGAAATGACTCCAGACGGTTTCTTATCTAATCATGCGGGTGGGATTTTAGGGGGTATCAGTAGTGGCCAAGATATTATTGCCAGAATTGCCCTTAAGCCGACTTCAAGTTTACACTTGCCGGGACAATCCATCGACATCCATGGTGAGGCTGTGGAAGTCATTACTAAAGGTCGACACGATCCTTGCGTGGGGATTCGCGCTGCGCCTATTGCTGAAGCGATGATGGCATTAACTTTAACGGACCATATCCTGCGCCAACGTGGGCAAAATGGGACCACCAATTATGATGTTCCTACGATAAAGTAATTAACACACCATGATATATCTGCAATTACTGCTGAGGCGAGCTGTATTGGCGACAGTCTTGACGCTGGTGAGTGGTATCGTTTTGGCCGACAGTATTCGTTTAGCTACCACCACTAGTACCTATAATTCAGGCTTACTGGATTATTTGTTGAGCCATTATGCAAAAGTAAGTGATACTGAAGTACAGGTGGTTTCTGTAGGTACCGGTAAAGCCCTAAAAATGGGTGAGAATGGTGATGTAGATTTAGTGATGACCCATGCTCCTGCTGCCGAAGCACACTTTATTAACCAAGGATTTGGCATAGAAGCCCGCAGGGTGATGCACAATGATTTTGTATTAGTTGGGCCCAAAGATGACATAGCCAAGGTCAGTCTGGCGCGCACAGTGACGCAGGGGCTGTCTTTTATTATGGCTTCTAATCAGCGCTTTATTTCTCGAGGTGATGATTCAGGCACTCACAAAAAAGAACTACAGCTGTGGCAGCACCTAGGGGCCTTACCAGCCTTTGAGGGTTATCTTGAGTCTGGCCGTGGTATGGGCCACAGCTTACACATGGCCTCCGAAATGGGGGCCTACACTTTGAGTGACCGGGGCACTTGGTTGGCCCTAAAAGATAAGCTTGAATTACGCCTAGTGCTTGAAAGTGACCCACAGTTACTTAATCCCTATCAGGTGATGTTGGTTAACCCTAAGCGTCATAGTCACGCTAATATCAATCTAGCGCGTGAGTTTGCCCAATGGATGGTCAGCTCAACAGGCCAAGGGGCGATTGGCGATTTCCGCATTAATGGTGAGGTGTTATTTGTGCCTTCTGCTAGATAAACACCACAATGAATGATCTTTGGACTACATTTAGCACCGCGATTGCCCAACTTTTGAGCGGAGACCCTGCCCTGTGGGGCATCGTGGGTGTGTCTTTTAGTGTTTCAGCTAGCGCCTTATTGATTGCCCTATTACCGGCCTTGAGTGCCGGCTTTATGTTGGCCTATTTTCGTTTTCCTGGTCGCTGGATCGCCATTAGTGTGCTTAATAGTTTATTGGCAGTCCCCACCGTGGTGGTTGGCTTAGTGCTCTATATGCTCTTGTCTCGGGCTGGCCCATTGGGGGATCTCAATCTTTTATTCACTCGACCAGCCATGATTATTGGCCAGATTCTATTATGTTTTCCATTATTGGTGGCCATGAGTTTAAGTGCCTTTCAAGCCGCAGATCATCGCGTGTTAGAAACGGCTAAAACCTTGGGAGCTAATCCATGGCAGGCCTTTATCACTTTATTATTTGAAGTGCGTTTTGCACTTTTAGCTGCAGTAGTTACGGCCTTTGGGCGTATTATTGCGGAAGTGGGGAGTGCCATGATGGTGGGTGGCAATATATTGCACCACACTCGAAACATCACCACTGCCATTGCCCTAGAAACGGGCAAAGGAGAGTTTGTACAAGGTGTGGCGCTTGGGATTGTGCTCTTGGTGCTGGCGCTAATCCTCAATGTTAGTTTGGGCTGGATGCAAAGTCACAGTCGCGTACTGAGGCACGGTACCTAATGCGTTTAGAACTCAATAATATCTGCCATCGATATGGCGAAGAGCATTTGTTTGTCATCGATAAATTACAACTTATTAGCACAGATGCAGTGCACCTGCACGGTCCTAATGGGGTTGGCAAATCCACTTTAATGAAAATTATGGCGGGGCTACAAAAACCTACTTCAGGTGAGGTGAGACGTGTGCCTATGGCAGGACAGCGAGGGCCTCAACAAGCGGTTATTTACCTGCACCAAAACACCTATCTCTTTGATACAGATGTGCGCAGTAACGTGGAGTATGGTTTACGCATGCGCCGGGAGAAGAATGCCAAAAAAGTCGACAAGGCTCTCGCTTGGGCTGGCTTAGATCATCTACAGTATCGCCAAGCCCATTTACTTTCTGGCGGAGAACGCCAGCGCTTAGCTTTGGCTAGGGCTCTAGTATTAGATCCAGCATTAGTTTTGCTTGATGAACCAACCAGTAACTTGGACACAGACTCGGTAGTGCGTATTGAAGCCATGTTACAAGACCTGCACCGGCGCGGCACCGGCATCTTACTCGCTTGTCATCAAGACAATGCTCTTACCAAATTATGCAATCAACATTGGTTGTTAGCCGCTGGTAAGCTAATAGTGCAAGCCTAATGTGCGTTAGTGTTTGCTTGGGCCTGAGGCTTTTTTACCCGAATAGCCACCTTTAACTTTTTCCGCAGGCACACGGAACAGTAAATACAAATCTTGCAGTAATTCTGGAATTTGTTCACACAATTGTTGGCAAAATTCAGGCTGACGCCTTAATTCTTCAAGCTCTTCATCTTCATCTAACTTAGCCGCTAACATGAAGGGTAATAAGCACTCAGCCACATCCTCTTCTTGCTCAGAAAACCAAACATCTTCTTGGCTAAATATAAACTCCATAAAACCCTGAGCCCAGTACTCCAGCAAACAATCGTCTTCTTGGTCTAGTTCCAGGGTCAAGTCACACGGCAGGTCAATGTCTTGATCAGATTCTAAACAGTCTTGTAAAAAGGTAAATTCTTGGCGGATTAAATTAAGTATTTGGTGGCGCTCTGCACTGTCTTCTAGCACCGGATTCTCAGCCATCACTTGTTCCAACCACTCATGCTCTGGCATTGGTGCTGGACTGATCGCCAAAGCGCAAAGGTAGCCATGCAGGGCGATGTAATCTAAAGCTTCCTCTTGCACCTTGTCGGACAAAAGGTAGGCATCGAGCTGGTCTATTTGGCCATCGGTTAGTGGTTCGCGGGTGCTGGACATGGGCTTTTACTCAATCAAGTTATTGGCGTCTATTATAGCTCATGCCATGCAATAACAGCTACCAAGACGGGGCCTAACGATCAATAGTGGCCATTATTGACCTTAAGCATTCGCTTTATACCTATTTTTAGTCAGCATAGGGATGGCACTCATCATAACAGGAGCCATTTGAGCCGGATGGTCAACGACCAAGGTAAGTGTGGGTGCATGGCCATTGTTGTATGTTTGGACTTTGACTGAAGTGACCCCTTAAGTCTTGAAAGATTACATATATTTCGTTATTGGTGCATTGGCAGCCCTGTAGACGCGTGACAGTAGGAGCCCCTTCGAGGATAATAGCGCGCAATGAATGACACTCCCCAACAACTTCTCCACAGCCTGTTTGGCTACGAACATTTTCGTGGTCACCAATTGGACGTAATCCAGCATGTCATCGACGGTGGTGACGCACTAGTGCTGATGCCCACGGGTGGTGGCAAATCTATTTGTTATCAAATTCCAGCACTGCTTAGGGAGGGTGTTGGGGTAGTGATCTCGCCTTTGATCGCTTTAATGCAAGATCAAGTCTCTAGTATGCAACAACTGGGAGTCAATGCGCAGGCCTTGCACTCTGGGATTGACTGGCAGCTGCAAAATCAAATACAACAGCAGGCCTTGAATGGGGATTTAGATCTACTCTATGTGTCGCCCGAACGGTTGATGACTGATGGCTGCATGAACCTACTCAGATCTTGTAAGCTGGCTTTGTTTGCTATTGACGAAGCCCATTGTGTGTCTCAATGGGGGCATGATTTTAGGCCAGAATACCTGCAGCTCGAGTGCTTGCAGCAAAACTTCCCTCATGTGCCTAGAATGGCCCTCACAGCAACTGCAGACAGGCCCACACAGCACGAAATGGTCAAGCGTTTGGGCCTCAACCAAGCACAACAATACATCAGTAGTTTTGATCGCCCTAATATTCGCTACCGCATTATGCAAAAGCAAAAAGGTAAGCAACAGCTATTGGATTTTGTGCAACTACAGCATCAAGGTAACGCGGGTATTGTGTATTGCATGTCGCGTAAAAAGGTTGATGAAACGGCCCTTTGGTTGGTCGAACAAGGCGTTGCGGCTTTGCCTTATCATGCCGGCTTAGGCGCAGAAAAAAGAGCCCATCATCAACAGCGCTTCCTCAATGAAGAAGGTTTGGTGATGGTGGCTACCATTGCCTTTGGTATGGGCATTGATAAACCTAATGTGCGTTTTGTGGCACATTTAGATTTACCCAAAAGTATTGAATCTTATTACCAAGAAACAGGCCGAGCAGGGCGCGATGGTTTACCTGCAGATGCATGGATGGTTTACGGTCTGCAAGATGTCATGTGGCTGCGCCAGCGACTTGAACAAACAGACATGGATGCGGGTATAAAACGCTCAGAACAATCTAAACTGGACGCCATGTTAGGCCTGTGTGAAATTACCCATTGTCGCCGACAAGCCATCTTAAGCTACTTTAATGAAACCTCTTCAAGTAGTTGTGGTAATTGCGATAACTGTTTAGAACCGGTGGCGACCTTTGATGGCACCGAAGTAGCACGTAAGGCCCTGTCCTGTATTTACCGCAGTGGCCAGCGTTATGGTGTGGCCCACCTGATTGACATTTTAATGGGTAAACCCACTGACAAAATTAAAACTGCAGGCCATGACAAGATCTCTACCTTTGCCCTCGGTCAGGAGTTGGATCAAAAACAATGGCGCTCAGTGTTCCGACAATTGCTGGCTTTAGGGTTGGTGTCCAGTGATCCTGAAAATTATGGCGGATTGCGTTTACTGCCCAGCTGCAGGCCGTTACTTAAAGGTGAAGCAGAATTGCAATTGCGGCTTGATCGTAAGGTGTCGATTAAGGCTCCTAAAGCAGCTAAGGCAAGACTGCAAATAGCCGATGTTGATATGGATTTGTGGCAGTTGCTCAGAGAACTGCGTATGGGCTTAGCCCAAGATCAGAAAGTACCACCTTATGTGATTTTTAGTGATTCTTCTTTGTTAGAAATGTTGCACGCTAAACCTCAATCTCTGTTAGAGATGAGCCACGTTAATGGAGTGGGCGAAAAGAAACTAGACCGTTATGGTGATGAGTTTTTGGCGTTAATTCAACAACACACCTAGTCAGCTATGGTAATATGCTGCATCGGCTGAAAGGCTCATACTATTATTCTAAAGGAAGCCATTGATGGCCAGTTTACAAGATCAGTTGCTTAAGGCCGGTTTGGCCAACGAAAAGCAATCTAAGCAAGCCACTAAGGCAAAAAAGAAACAAACTCGAGATGTTCGTAAAGGTGTTGATGTGGGTGAAACTGCTGCCCAGCGAGCTTTGAGGGAAAAACAAGCCCAAGCCAGCCGCTCTAAACAACTCAATGCCCAACGTGACGCTCAAGGTCATGATCGTGCGGTGGTGGCCCAAGTTAAACAAATGTTAGAAGGCTGTCGGCTAGATTTAACCGGTGGTGAAGTCAGCTACAATTTTGTTGATGGCAAGGCTATTAAAAAACTCTACGTGAACTCCCAACAACAAGTGGCGTTAAGCCGAGGTTCTTTGGTGATTGTGGGCTTAGATGAGCATTATTCTGTGGTGCCTGCAAACGTTGCCTTACGGATTGAAGAGCGCGCACCAGAGACCTTAATTATCCGAGCTGAGGCGGGAGACGAAGGCGTTACCGATGAAGATGACCCGTATGCAGATTTCGTGATTCCAGATGACTTAATGTGGTAACTCTTGTGATCCAGTCAGAACTTAATGCCCAGGATCCTGCTAAACGTCAGCAGAAGTTGCAAAAGCGTTTGCGCCGCGACGTAGGCCGAGC
>Ga0307488_10000495_pt1 | contig 32589 bp, 27 predicted proteins | sample SB02metaG_FD_202248 | JGI IMG/M metagenome (GOLD analysis project Ga0307488, IMG submission 202248) | Sea-ice brine microbial communities from Beaufort Sea near Barrow, Alaska, United States - SB 0.2 | ecosystem: Environmental > Aquatic > Marine > Coastal | place: USA: Alaska | collected...
AAACCCTTTCACCGCGCCACCCAAATCTGAGCCAATACCGCGCAACTTCTTAGTGCCAAAAATCAGCGCCACAATAACCAAAATAATCAGTAGTTCCTGCCATCCAAAACCCATCTCAATACTCCTTCGCTATGAATTAGTGATATTAAATTCTTATTTAGTCCCGCGCCGCTTTCTCTTTAAGACCAGAGAGATCAAAACGTCGCTCAAGCTCTGTCAGCACAGCCTGGGCATCTTCACCAAGGTGCGACAGCATAACCAAACTGTGAAACCAAAGGTCTGCAGTCTCATAGATAAGCTTAGTATTATCGCCGCTATCCTGCGCGTCTCGCGCGGCCAAAATAGTCTCAATACTCTCTTCGCCAACCTTCTCAAGAATCTTATTCAGACCACTGCTGTGCAGACTGGCCACATAAGAGTCGTCCGCTGAAGCGGCTTTACGCGCTTCTAATACAGCGCAGAGCTGAGCGAGTACATCGGTACTAGATTTGTTAGCGGTCATTTATAAATATCCTTTGGATCTTTGATTACAGCGTCTACGGTTTTCCACTCACCATTCTCGAGCACCCGATAAAAGCAGGACTCACGACCGGTGTGACAGGCAATGCCGCCGAGCTGTTCGATCTGCATCACAATCACATCACTGTCACAGTCGAGGCGCAGTTCTTTAATCTGCTGCACGTGACCAGACTCTTCACCTTTGCGCCACAGCTTCTTCCGCGATCGCGACCAGTACACAGCGCGCTGTTCATCAACACTCAGCTGCAGAGCTTCAGCATTCATCCAGGCAACCATCAGGACACGGCCAGTTGCCGCATCTTGGGCAATGGCGGGAACCAATCCATCGCTGTTCCAGGTTATGTTGTCTAGATAACTCATATCCAAAAGCGCCTTAATAATAAGTCTGGGAATTATGGCAGTTGTTTTCAGCCAAAAACAGTAAAAAGCATTAGCGCAGCAGTAGGACCAGCAGACCAACGCCAACCAACGTCAGGCTAGTGATCGGCACCTGAGCCAGTGATTCAGTCCAACTTGCAACGGCCAGGCCAAAACCCACGCCTACAGCTGCAGCACTGATCCAGGGGATAAGTCTACGCAGTGGCTGTGTTTTCGCTTCAGGCACGGCTACTACGGCTGTCTTGGGCTGATTTTCAGCTGTCTGCTGGGCGGTTTTAAGCGCCGAATAGATCAACGGTGGAATCTCCGGTAGCTGTTCCAGCCAGTCTGGTACTAACTGCTTGAACTGTTTAAACAGACTCTTCGGCGAGTAGCGCTCTTTTAACCAGCGATCCAAAAAGGGCTTAGCCGTGGTCCAAAGATCCAGCTGGGGGTATAGCTGACGACCCAGGCCTTCAATATTCAATAGCGTCTTTTGCAACAGCACCAATGAAGGCTGCACTTCCATATCAAAGCGCCGCGCCGTGGTAAACAGGCTGATCAGCATATGGCCGAGAGAAATTTCATTTAACGGGCGCTGAAATATAGGTTCACAGACCGCGCGAATAGCGCCGGTAAACTCATTCACTGGCGTGGTTTTAGGCACCCAGCCAGAGCGAATATGCAGCTCGGCAACCTTGCGGTAGTCGCGCTGAAAAATGGCGATCAGGTTGCGCGCCATATAGTACTGATCTTCTTTGCTCAGAGAACCCATGATCGCGCAGTCGATGCCAATATAGGAGGGCTTCTTCGGATTGCTGGTATCGACAAAAATATTGCCTGGGTGCATGTCCGCGTGGAAAAAATTGTGCTCAAAGACCTGAGTGAAGAAGATCTCCACACCGCGCTCGGCGAGCAGTTTAAAGTCGATTCCCGCTTCTTCTAAGTCGGCAATGTTGGTTACAGGTGTGCCGTAAATACGCTCCATCACTAACACTTTCTCATTGGAATAGTCCCAGTTGATCTTGGGGACATAGAGCAGTGGTGAGCCTTCGAAATTATGTCTCAGCAGCGAGGCGTTGGCGCCTTCGGCCTGCAAGTTGAGCTCGTCATAGATAACCTGCTCATAATCGGCGATCACTTCCACCGGACGCAGACGACGACCATCCTGACTATACTTGGCCAGTAGGCGAGCTAGGGTATACATCAGCGCTATATCTTTGCCGATAGTCTGTTCAATATTCGGACGCACCGCTTTAACCACCACATCGCTGCCGTCTTTTAACACGGCGGCGTGAACCTGAGCCACCGAGGCCGAGGCTAGAGGCTCTTTCTCAAAGCTGAGGAATATCTCATCGACTGAGTCACCCAGAGCTTCTTCTACAATCTGACGAAACTTATCCGAGTCAAAGGGCGCAACATTGTCTTGTAGGTGAGCCAATTCTGAACAGATATCCGCCGGCACTAGATCCGGTCTAGTGGACAGCAACTGACCAAATTTAACGAATATTGGACCTAGGCTTTCGAGCGCTTTGCGCAGACGTTCACCGCGACTGGCTTTCGGTTTGCCCCAGAGAACTGCCGGAGACAGCAAGAGTCTCAAAGGTAAAGGTGTCTTACTTTTGTCGAGCAAGGTATCGAGACGGTATCGAAAAACAACTCGAGCAATCGCTACTAGGCGACGCACGCGGATCAAGAGTTAGCCCCCTTATGTTCTGTTGAGGGTTCTGTTGAACTGTTTTGATCAGCCAACATTTCACTGAGAATCTGGCGGCTTTTATTGATCCGTGCTGCGGCTCGTTCGACGCCGCTGGAGAGTTCCCGCACCTGTTGCGAGAAGCCCTTAAATTCGGGGGAAGTGGGAGTGACTCGCAGTTCTTCCTTGGCCACTTCGGCAGCCGCAGACTTGGCGCGTTGGCCTACGTCTTTGGCCATGGCAGCTGATTTGCGTAGCTTATCGGCCATCAAATGAGCAGGGATGTCGCCAATAACTGATGCTAAAATAGCCTCCCAATCAACATTAAGTTCAGCCATTAAATTATTGATTTTTAACAATAAGTCTAGGTCACCCGACACATTAACGCCGCTGCCGGAAAAGGATGCTTGAGAGGCTGAGTTAACCGCCAGACCGGCAATGGAAATCAGCGAGCCAGACACAGTGGTGTCCGCTTTATCCTGCCAGTTGCTGTGCAACATAATGCCCTGACCGTTGGTTTCCATGGCCAGCTTGAGCGGGGGCATGGTGCTCTCGATAAGCAGTACCTTACCTTCCAACTCGCCCATCTTGCGCAAGGTTGCCGGGTCATATTTCAGTGCGCCATTGATCAGCGATTCCGCTGCCTCAAATGCGCCAGACTGCAGTGCAGAGAAAAACACTAGGCCTTAACCCCGCGATGCAGAGCGACAATGCCGCCAGTCATATTGTGATAGTCGCAGTTACTGAAGCCGGCTTTTTCCACCATGGCCATCAGGGTTTCCTGATCTGGGTGCATGCGAATCGACTCAGCCAGATATTGGTAGCTGTCGGCATCACTGGCAAAGAGCTTGCCGAGTTTCGGCAGAATATTAAACGAGTAACCGTCGTAGATCTTCGATAGCAGCGTGCTCGGTGGCTTTGAGAACTCCAACACCAGCAGCTTGCCGCCGGGCTTGAGCACTCTGTGCATGGAGCGCAGAGCCATCTCTTTATCGGTGACATTGCGCAGACCAAAGGCGATGGTAATCACATCGAAGGTATTGTCCGGGAAGGGCAGAAACTGGGCGTTGGCCTGAGCGAACTGAATATTGTTAGCGATACCGCGATCCAGCAGGCGGTCACGGCCGACTTTGAGCATGGAGTCATTGATATCAGCCAGCACTACCAGACCATCGCTGCCGACTATGCGGGAAAATTTGGCCGCTAGATCACCGGTGCCGCCGGCTATATCTAATACCCTGTGGCCACGGCGCACGCCAGACATCTCGATAGTGACGCGCTTCCACAGACGGTGGATGCCCGCAGACATCAGGTCATTCATCAGGTCATAGCTGGAGGCAACGGAGTGAAAGACTTCGGCAACTTTGCCAGCCTTTTCTTCGCTATTAACGGTTTGGAAACCAAAGTGGGTGGTTTTGTCAGACATAATGCCGGCTATCGTTAAATAAGGGGGGCCTATTGTAGCGGCAGTTCGGCCATTTAGGTATGTCTATCAGTAAATGCGGGTGGCTGAATTTATAGCTGCTTTTAACTGCCAGCCTATACCAGCTTGACGACCTGAGTGTCTGGATCACGACTCTGGCCTGCCTGATTTAGGGTTTCCAAATAGGTGGCCCAGTGGCTGTCATAGTTGGCACCCAGGTCGTAGAGATAATCCCAGGTAAAGATCCCCGAGTCATGGCCGTCACTAAAGAAGATCTGGATGGCATAGTTACCGGACTTGGTGATTGAGTTGATGGTCACCAGACGTTTGCCAAACTGCAGCACTTCCTGGCCCTTGCCATGACCGCGTACTTCGGCACTGGGGGAGTGCACGCGGAGGTACTCGGCTGGCAGTGGGTGCCGAACATCCCCGGCATAGTCGATACTCAAGCAATCTTTGGCTTGATTGACTGAAAGACGCCGGGGCACTGTGCTGCTTAGGTCATTGTTCATATTAGAGGATAAACCGGGTTAGATCTTCATTGGCGGCCAGCTCACCGAGCTGCTTGTCGACAAAGGCTTTGTCGATGGAGAAGCTTTCTCCTTTGGCGCCGAGGTCAGAGGCATCGTAGGAAATTTCTTCCAGCAGTCGCTCCATAATGGTGTGCAGACGTCGCGCACCAATATTCTCTGTGCCTTCATTGACGTCAAATGCGATCTCGGCAATGCGTCGCACGCCATCTTCAGTAAAGCTGATTTCTACGCCTTCAGTGGCCATTAGCTCGCAGTATTGCTTGGTCAGCGAAGCTTTGGGTTCGGTAAGAATACGCTCGAAGTCGTTAATCTTTAATGAGTTCAGCTCAACACGAATCGGCAGTCGGCCCTGGAGTTCGGGAATCAGATCCGATGGCTTGGCCAGATGAAAGGCGCCGGAGGCAATAAACAGTATATGGTCAGTTTTGATCATGCCGTATTTGGTGGAGACTGTGCTGCCTTCTATTAGCGGCAACAGATCTCGCTGCACACCTTCGCGGGAGACATCTGCACCACTGGCTTCGCCACGGCGACAGACTTTGTCGATCTCGTCGAGGAAGACAATGCCATTCTGTTCGGCGGCGTAAACCGCGGCGGCTTTGATCTCTTCTTCATTGATCAGTTTGGCGGCTTCCTCTTCTTTGAGGCTTTTCAGCGCTTCGGCGACGGTGAGTTTACGCGTAACAGTCTTGCCTTTGCCCATGCTGCTAAACATATTCTGCAGCTGCGAGGTCATTTCTTCCATGCCTGGAGGGGACATGATTTCGACGCCCGCGGCGGTTTGACTGAGATCTATTTCAATCTCTTTGTCGTCGAGTGCACCTTCGCGGAGCTTCTTGCGAAAAATCTGTCGCGTCGAGCTGGTTTGCTCCGACTGACCATCGGTGCTGCGTGCTGGGGGCAGCAGAACATCGAGAATGCGCTCTTCGGCTGAGTCCATGGCGCGCTGGTCAACCTTCTTTATCTCTTGCTCGCGGACCTGCTTGACCGAAGTCTCTACGAGATCGCGAATAATCGATTCAACATCTTTACCCACATAGCCCACTTCGGTAAATTTGGTCGCTTCCACTTTCACAAAGGGAGCATTGGCGAGACGGGCCAGACGTCGGGCAATTTCGGTTTTACCGACGCCGGTGGGGCCGATCATCAAAATGTTCTTGGGTGTTACTTCGTTGCGCATTTCTTCGTTCAACTGGGCACGGCGCCAGCGGTTGCGCAAGGCAATGGCCACTGAACGCTTAGCGTCGTCTTGGCCAATAATATGGCGGTTGAGTTCATGAACGATTTCGCGGGGGGTCATTTGAGACATAAACAATCCTTTTTATTACGAGACGCTGTAGGCACCTTTCTGTTACAAGACGCTGTGGGCACCTCATTATTCTAAAATACTGTAGGCGCTTTTCTGTTACGAGACGCTTTGGGCACGGCATTACTGCGGGCAGTTGCTAGCACTTAGTGAGTGCTATCGAGCTCTTCAAGAGTGCGATTGTGATTGGTGTAGATACAGATATCACCGGCGATTTTCAGACCCTGCTCAACAATGTCTCGGGCACCCATATCGGTGTTTTCGAGCAGTGCACGGGCAGCAGATTGAGCGAAGGGGCCGCCGGAACCTATGGCGATCAAATCATCTTCGGGCTGAATCACATCACCGTTACCGGTAATAATCAGCGAGGCTTCACTGTCGGCCACTGCAAGTAGGGCTTCGAGCTTGCGTAGAATACGGTCGCTACGCCAGTCTTTGGCGAGTTCTACTGCGGCTCGGGTGAGATTGCCCTGATGCTGTTCGAGTTTGGCTTCAAAGCGCTCAAACAGGGTGAAGGCGTCGGCAGTACCACCGGCAAAACCAGCGATCACCTTATCGTTGTATAGACGGCGCACTTTCCGCGCATTGCCTTTCATGATGGTATTGCCAAGACTAACCTGGCCGTCGCCGCCAATCACAACTTTGCCATTGCGACGTACTGAGAGAATGGTTGTTCCGCGGTACTGTTCCACGAGCTTACTCCTTTTATTGATACACAATGAAATGGGGCCGGCAAAGAGAATATCAATGGCTCGAAAGGAAAAAGCTGATAAAAGTCTTTATTACTAGGCTGGTTACGGCTGTGGTTGTGGTTTGAGTGAGGCAACTTGGATTTGCTGTTATTAAATCAGTGCACCCAGGCAACCGGTCTTTTGCAACAGCTCATTGGTGGCCTGATGGCTATTGAGCGCCGCATACTTTTTCCGCAGCACCTGATAGGACTTGGCGTGATACTTCTGCGGTTTTTGCGTCCAGTTCTGGCCATTTAGCTGCACGGAAAGCTCGTCTTTCCCCTGCGCTATGGCTTCGGCATTGGCCTGAGTCCAGGGCAAAAAGAGTTCGCCAATCTGAGCTTTGATAAACGGCTTGAGAGTGGGTTTTAAGCTCTCCCAGGATTCAAAATCCCCTTCGATACGCGGCCACAGCATGCGCTGTATCCAGGCCAGTAGGCTTGGCATCTTCGCTTCAATGAGGGCGCAGTTAGTAGGATCGGTCCAGACATTATAGAGCTGTCCCCAAAGACTAAAGTCACCGAAAGAGGGACGTCCGCCCAATAGGTAGGGTCGTGACTCTAGATGTATCTCAAGTTGCTCCAGTGCCAGGTGCAGAGAAGCTTCGATCTGTGGTGCAGTCTCTGGATTGGAACCGACAAAGCCAACTCGACCAACCATACGCTGTCGCACCTGCTCTGTGAGTTCCTCCAGCTGCTCGCTGCTAGCATCCGGCTGAGTCAGCTGAGCAATGCGCCCGGCCGAGGCGATTTGATCAATATCTCGCGCCCAGCGGCAATGAAACATCCACTTGTTGGCCCACTCATCGCCAAATTCTTCCAGCAGCGTGGAGACGAAATTGACGGTGGTGTCCTCTGGATAGATGCTGTCTTTTGGATGCAGCGCTTCGAGCTGCTCAATGACCAGTGTTGAATCCTGAGCCCCCTCAAGCTGCGGGGTAACTAAAAGAGGGATAATCGGCAGCTTGGCGAATTTGGCAAATTCATCCATGGTCGCGGCACTGCGGATAATCCACTGGTGAGGAATCTGCTTAAAGCGGAAGTAGGAGCGCACCTTAACGGAGTAGGGTGAGAGTTCGGCGCCATAAATACGGTATTTATGATCTGACATATCAGCTAAAAAATCCGCCATGGGTTTGCTCCTCGGTTTGGCTCAGCTTAGTTAAGGCTAGCTTTAATGGTATCTGCATGAGTCTGACGTAGCATCATCTTATTGACGCCGTAGACCGCTGGCAGTGTCGCTAACTGAGTCGCATGTTCGATAGCTCGGGGCAGAACCTCTTCGGCACTGACGAGTTCGTCAAAGAAGCCAGCTTCGAGGGCTGTTTCTGGGCTGAACATATGAGATTGAATGGCGCACATGGTCTGAAAGCGCGGCGACAGTCGTGACTTAACCAGCTCGATACCAAAGGCTGGCAGGATCATATCAATGGCCGTTTCATTGAGGGCAATCTTAAACTCGCCGTGGACGCCAATACGGGTGTCCGAGGCCAACAGCATCATGCCGCCGGCAGCAATAGCATGGCCGGTGCAGGCGGTGACTACTGGCTGAGGATGACTAAAGATCCTTAACAACAAGGCTGCGCCTTTGTTTACTAGAGCGGGTAACAGCTGGTCGTCGGCTGATTGAGCAGCGGTTTCTGCGGTAACTTCTTTGAGGTTAAAACCGGCTGAAAGCAGGCCTGGACGACCGTGAATAACTACTGCAGAGGCCTCTTTTTCGGCGCGATCTAGAAGTTCGTTAAGTCGATCGACAGTGGCATGACTCAAGGAGTTCACCTTACCATCGTCCCAGTTAAGAATTGCTACGTCGCCTTCCTGAGTATATTCAATCATTGCTTGTCTCTCTGTAGAGTTTGTTTTTATTAGAATTATTCGCTTTAAAGCATCCTAGGGTAGCGGCTAATCCTTTGACAGGATTAAATCTGACCGCTTAGCCACAGAGGCGTTAATCAGGCTGCTGTAATGGCGGTGGCAATAAAAGCGGCAGCGGTCGATAGCCGTTGCGGCGCACGGACCGCTCCACCTGCCCGGGCAAAAAGTTAAACAGGGGTAGGCAGCGTAGTCCGGCTATTTTAAGGCCACGAGATGTCCAGTTGTTACAGGTGTTGATACACATGTAGGTGCCCCGGGATTGGAAAAAGATTTCACCGTTGTCTCTGGCGCGAACCTTAATAAGCTGGTTGGATCTATCAACTTTAAAGTGCCTTGAGATAAAGGCTACCACGGCGTCTACCACCCCAAGGTGGGTGTCGATACTATAGGTGCGGCTAGTGGCGCTGCGATGTTTGTTAATGTCGGGAATGCCAAGCACGGCGATGGTCGCTCGGGTTGGAAGTAACAGTGCTCTTAAACCAAGCATAAGGGACTGTTGCGCTGAGCCGTAATAGAGGTAGTCGCCCCAACCAATTCGCGCCCACTCGGTATCGCGCAACTGTTCGCCGAGCTCGGGTAAGACGCGAAGCAAGGCGGCGCTAGGCACCATTAGATGAGTGTGAATGCCGTCGCGGAAAAAGTAGAGTTTTGAATCTGACATAGCTTTGTCGATCAGCCGTTTAATTTATGAAATATCAATCCCATGGTCAGGTTACCGTTTTTCTGCAAATACTGGAAATAGTTGTTCTAGCCCTCCAGCCTGTGGCAGCCGTTACCACTATAGGGTATTGTCGAAAATTGACTGGTAGTTTTATATCAGTCGCCCATATCAATATGGCACTTATTCATTAAGAGCCTAGTGAATCTTAAGGAGACAGGGAATTGCAATTACAAGACAACAGCCTACTGAAAACTCAGGCCCATATTAACGGCCAGTGGTTAGATGCAGATAGCGGTGAAACCCTAGCGGTTACCAACCCTGCCAATGGTGAGCTAATCGCCGAAGTGGCCAAGTGTGGCACCGACGAAACTCGGCGCATGATTGAAGCTGCAGCTGTGGCGCAAAAGCAGTGGGCCAAGTCCACTATCAAAGAGCGTGCTTCTGTACTGCGCCGCTGGTTTGATCTGGTTATGGAGAATCAAGAAGATCTGGCACAGATCCTGACTGCGGAGCAGGGCAAGCCCCTCGCCGAAGCCCGGGGTGAAGTAGCCTATGGTGCTAGCTATATAGAGTGGTTCTCTGAAGAGTCGAAGCGCGTCTATGGCGACACTATCCCGCAGCCCTCCAACGATAAACGCATTGTGGTCATTAAGCAGCCGGTGGGTGTCGTGGCCTGTATTACGCCCTGGAACTTCCCCAATGCCATGCTCACTCGCAAGATTGCTCCGGCCATTGCGGCAGGCTGTGCAGTGGTCTGTAAACCCGCCAATGCGACACCGCTGTCGGCCCTAGCGCTGATGGAACTGGCTGTCCGTGCCGGTTTCCCCCCAGGCCTGATGAATATAGTCACTGGTCGTACGGCTCAGATTGGCGCCGAATTAACCGGTAATCCCATAGTCCGTAAAGTCACTTTTACCGGTTCTACACCAGTGGGTAAACAGCTGATAGCGGAATGCGCCCAGACGGTTAAGCGCACCTCTATGGAGTTGGGTGGCAATGCGCCCTTTATTGTTTTTGATGATGCGGATATTGATGCGGCGGTGCAGGGCACCCTGGTATCAAAGTATCGCAATGCAGGACAGACCTGTGTCTGCTCCAACCGCATTATTGTTCAAGCTGGAATCTACGATGAATTTGTCAGCAAGCTGACGGTTGCCACCCAGAACTTAGTAATGGGTAATGGCAGCGAGGAGGGCGTCACTGTTGGGCCTTTAATTGATGAGAAGGCAGCCAATAATGTCTGCGACTTTATTGATGATGCCGTGGCTAAGGGCGCCAAGGTTGCTCTCGGCGGTGGTCGCAGCGAGCTGGGTGGTTCCTTTGTTTTGCCGACGATTCTTACGGATGTCAGTCGCGACATGCGAGTTTTCTCCGAAGAGATTTTTGGTCCAGTGGCGCCGGTATTTAAATTCGAAACCGAAGCCGAAGTGGTGGAGATGGCCAATGACACAGAGTTTGGTTTGGCTGCTTATTTTTATTCACGAGATATAGGTCGTGTCTGGCGCGTTGCCGAGCAACTTGAGTACGGTATGGTCGGCGTCAATGAGGGAGTTCTCTCCAATGAAATGGCACCTTTCGGTGGTGTTAAAGAATCCGGCAGTGGCCGCGAGGGATCCAAGTACGGAATGGACGACTATATGGTGATGAAATACATCTGTATGGGCGGCATAGATAAGTAATAGGGCGAACCACCATGACTCATTTGATTTATCCCACCACCAATTTTAAAGCGATCGAACAGATCAGTATTGAGCGCGGTGAAGGTTGTTATGTCTGGGATGACCAGGGTAATAAGTATCTTGAAGGTATGGCCGGGCTCTGGTGTACCGCATTAGGTTATGGCAATCAGGAAATTATTCAGGCTGCCACTGAGCAGATGAACAAATTGACCTTCAGTCATATGTTTGGCGGCAAGACGCATTCAGTGGGCATCGAACTGGCGGACAAACTGGCTGAGATGATTCCCATGCAGGACGCGGTGCTGTCTTTTGGTAACTCCGGCAGTGATGCCAATGACACCCATATTAAATTACTACGCTATTACCATGAGGCGATCGGCAAGCCAGAGCGCCGTAAAATTATTGCCCGTGAACGCTCCTATCATGGTGTGACAATTGCGTCCGCAGCGCTCACTGGATTGCCGGTGACGCAGGCGCACTTTGATTTGCCAGTAGATGCCCTGGGCATACTGCGCACCGATCATCCCCATTATTATCGCGGCAAAATAGGCAATGAGAGCGAGGCTGAATTTGTTGAGCGCATTGTCGGCAATCTAGAGACAATGATATTAAAAGAGGGGCCAGAGACTATTGCCGCCTTTATCGCTGAGCCGATTACCGGTGCCAGTGGTGTGATTGTGCCGCCAGAGAATTATTATCCGCAGGTTCAGGCACTGCTGAATAAGCATGGAATCATGTTCTGGGCCGATGAGGTGATCACTGGCTTTGGTCGCACCGGCAAAGATTTTGGTTGCACTACCATGGGCATTGAAGCCCCGGATATGATGACTTTTGCCAAGCAACTGTCGTCCGCCTATATGCCCATCAGTGCCTCGGCGATTCGCCGCGACATGTATGAGGCAATGATCGATCAGAGCGCCGCTGCCGGTGCCTTTGGTCATGGTTACACCTATTCCAGTCACCCTGTTGCCTGCGCCGTGGCACTCAAAGTTTTAGAGATTTATCAGCGCGATAATATTTTCGAAAAAGCGGCTATTACCGGTGAGTATCTACAACAGCGTCTGGCAGAGTTTGGCGATCATCCATTGGTCGGCGAAGTGCGCGGTAGCGGCCTTATAGGTGCGCTTGAATTGGTTGCCAACAAAGAGACAGGTCAAGCCTTTGCCAATGGCGCCGTGGGTGCCTATGCCCAAAAAGCGGTGCAGGATAGAGGAGTGATATTGCGCACAGTGGCTGGTTCAAGTCTGGCGTTCTGTCCACCGCTGATTATTACGGCAGGGCAGATCGACGAAATCATTGATGCCACGTCTCAGGCCCTTGATCAGACCCTCGAATACTGCAGAAAAGAGCAGCTGCTGGTTTAGACATTGTTTTAGACATGGGTTTAGGCATTGTTTTAGACATGGGTTTAGCTATTAGCCTGGATTTATCTGCACCGAAAAATCAATCTTACAGTCGAGTCTCCTCGTACGCTTTGTATCGCTATGCGGTTATACTCGTGGCCAATAAAAATTCGATCTTTTAACTGATCTTTTAATCTACCTCTTGAGCTACCTCTTAATCTTACCTAGGAATAATAATAAAAATGATAAAGTCCTTTGAAAATAAAACCGTAGTTATTACCGGCGCATCCGCCGGTGTTGGCGCTGCCTGCGCTCGTTTGTTCGCCGGCCATAAAGCTAAGCTTGTTCTAGTAGCCCGCGGTGAAGCCGCTCTCAATACCATTGCCGATGAGCTGCGCCCTCAGTGCGAAGTGCTGACTGTAGTAATGAATGTGGCGAGCAATGAAGACTGTTTAACCTTGTTGGAAAAGGCCGAAGCTGCCTTTGGCGCTGTGCATGTGATTATCAATAACGCGGGTATGCATGCGCGAGGTGATCTCTCTACTATCTCGCCAATGGATGTTGCCGCCATGGTCGACATTAATATGCGAGCGCCCTTGTTACTGTCCTGTGCCGCGATTCCCTACCTCCAGCGCGCTGGCGAAGGGGCCATTGTTAATGTTGGCTCACTGGCTGGCCGTGCGCCACTTCAGGGTGCCGCAACTTACAGTGCCACCAAAGCGGGATTGCGTGCCTTTAGTTATGCCCTGGCAGATGAGCTGCGAGACAGCGGTATCAGCGTAGGCTCAGTTTCACCCGGCCCAATCGATACTGGGTTCATTATGGATGAGATCGACGCAGTAGAAGATATAGTTTTCTCCCAGCCCATGAGTACTGCGGAGCAGGTTGCAGAGGGTATTTTAGCTGTGGCTACTGGACAGGAAATCGAAGTGGTATTGCCTGCAGCCAGCGCGAAGCTAACTCATATTAGCTACCTGTTTCCCAAATTACGCCGCCGTCTGCGTCCCAAACTCTACGAGCAGGGCCGTAAAAACAAAGAAAAGTACCGCAATCGTCAAGCTACTAAGTAGAGCTAATCAAGTAGAGCTAGCCAAGTAGAGCTAGTCAAGTAGAGGCAACATAGAGGTAATACAGAGGTATTAAAAAGACATTATGAAACTTAACTATTCACTTCAGTCTGGTGATCAGCCGCTACCAGAAGGACAAGACAACAGTCCAGCGGTTATCCTGATTCACGGCATGTTTGGCTCCCTGAGTAATCTGGGGGTGCTAGCGCGCTCTCTGGTTGCAGATTATCGAGTGATCAGCGTGGATCTGCGCAACCACGGTGATTCGCCCCATGAATTGCCTATGGATCTGCCCCTGATGGCTGCTGATATAGTTGAGTTGATGGATGATCTCGGACTTGCCCGTGCAACCTTGATTGGTCATTCCCTGGGCGGCAAAGTTGCTATGCAGGTGGCGCTGAATAATCCTGACCGAGTCAGTGAACTGGTGGTGATTGATATAGCGCCGGTGACCTATGGCGTACGTCAGGATGCGGCGCTGGATGCGCTCAATCTGCTGGCGGAACATACTATCGAAAGTCGCCGTGATGCTGATGCCCTGATTAGCGAGCATATTGCCGAGGCTTCAGTGCGTGCCTTTTTGTTGAAAAATCTTGCCCGCAACCCTGAGGGCGACTTTAGGTTAAAACTGAATCTGGCGTCGATTAATCAAAACTACGCCAGCACCTTGGTATTGGCGCCCACGGGACAACCCTATGAAGGCCCAACGCTGTTTTTAAAGGGCGAGCACTCGGCTTATATCCAGGAAAAACATCGCCCGGTGATTGAGCAGCTGTTCCCCCATTCTCAGTTAGAAGTTATCGCAGATACCGCCCATTGGTTACATGCAGAGAAGCCAGAGCCAGTAAACGCTCTGATAAGGGCTTTTATTGAGACGAAAACACTGACAAAGTCATAACCAATTGTCGCCAGACATAGTAAACTTGCGCCTGAATTTTTTTGACCCGCACTTTAAACGGCATTTTGGCCCACATTTTATTCCACAGGAAACCACCGATGTTTGAAACTTTAAAGCCTGTAGCTGCTGATCCTATTCTTGGATTGATGGCGGCTTTTCGAGAAGATCCGCGAGAGACTAAAATCGATTTAGGCGTTGGCGTCTACATGAATGACCGCGGTCAAACCCCGGTTATGGATGCGGTAAAACGCGCCGAAGCCAAATTGGCTGAACTTGAGAAAACCAAATCTTACCAAGGCATTGCTGGCGACGCTGAGTACAACAGCAGAATGTTGCAGCTGATGTTTGGTCCCGACCACGCTGTTCTGTCCTCTGGGCGCGTTAAAAGCTTACAGGCTCCAGGCGGCTCTGGTGCGTTGAGAGTAGGCGCCGAAGTGATTCGTCGCGCTCGCCCCGAAGCAAAATTATGGGTGGGTACACCCACCTGGCCGAACCATATTCCACTGCTTGGCAGTGCGGGTTTCGAGATTGCAGAATATCCCTATTACGACACAGCGACTCGCGAGGTCAATATTGACCTGATGCTTGAGACATTGCGTCAGGTTCCCGCTGGTGATGTGGTGCTGCTCCACGGCTGTTGTCACAACCCCACCGGTGCTGATTTGACCAACGAGCAGTGGGATCAGATTACCGATATAGCCCTAGAGCGCGGCTTTGTACCCTTTATAGATACAGCCTATCAGGGCCTTGGTGATGGTCTCGACGAAGATGCCTATGGCATGCGTCTGATGGCTGCGAAGTTACCGGAGTTGGTAGTGGCCTCAAGCTGCTCGAAGAACTTCGGTCTCTATCGTGAGCGAACCGGATCCATTACTTTTATTACTCAAACGCCAGAGCAGGCGGCTATAGTTGGCGGTCAGGCCATGGCAGTTGCCCGTCAGATGTACTCCATGCCACCGGCTCACGGTGCCTTGTTAGTCTCGTTGATTCTGGGTGATGAAGAACTCTGTAAAGATTGGAAAGCTGAGCTGGAAGAGGTTCGCCTGCGAATCAAATCTATGCGTACATTGCTGGCTGATAGTATTCAGGACAATGCCGCGGGAATGGACTTCAGTCATATCAAACGTCAGAACGGCATGTTCTCGTTCTTGGGCATTGCGCCAGAGCATTTGGTCCGCCTGCGAGAAGAGTTTGGTATTTATATTGTCTCTTCAACCCGCATTAATTTAGCGGGTATTAACTCGAGTAACATTGATTATCTTGCCGAGTCGATTCGGACAGTACTCAAATAAAATACTGTTATGCCTGTAGTTTCTGCAGCACCGAGTCTAGGCTCTGCTGCAGTGACTGCTGATCACAGTCCACTCTGATATCCCCATACTTTTTATACAGCGCGCAGCGTTCATCGAACAGTGATTCAAGACTCTGGTTAGGTTTTCGGGCAATACCCCGTGCGTCAAAGTTGCCGATGCGCTTGCTCAACTCCTTCAATGGGACATCGAGAAATACAACGGTGGCGGTTTGTTTTAAACGTGCCATGCCCGCTTCTGAATAGACCGCACTGCCACCAGTGGCGACAACCTTTCCGCTAATATCTTCGCTCAACAAAACCTGTTCTTCGATCTCGCGCAAATGCAGGTAATCGTTGTCGTCGAGAATTTCTTGCAGAGTGCGGCCTTCGCGTACCTGGATGGCGATATCGGTGTCGACGAAATCTAGGCCTAGCTCTTTGGCTAGGAGAATGCCGAGGGTGCTTTTTCCAGCGCCGGGCATGCCGATAAGAACGATACTGTTATGGTTGTTAGGCATATTTTTTATGTCGTTGGTTGTGTTGGGTTGCATCGTGGTGGAGTGTGCTGTGTTTTTAGCCTGAGATCCCTCGTCGCTACGCTCTGTCGGGATGACAGGGTTGGGGTGCTTCGAACCAGCTACCTGTCATCTCGAACGCATGTCAGAGATCTCAAAAGTAACGCCGCAAACCCAAAATTATTTCTTACGCCGCTTCTTCGCCAAATGATCAAACAGCGCAATATACTGCCCAGTCAGCTTATGGGACGGCGCATAATAAATCAGCGGCACGCACTCATTGTGCGACTCTTTCATTTTCACCGACTGATTCAGATAGGTAGGAATCACCGGCAGCTTCTCTTTTTTCATCTCGGTAATCAATCGAGTGGGTAACGATGCTGTGGGCTGAAACTGATTCACTACAATGCCACCAACACTTAAGCCTTCATTGTGGTCCTCACGAATTTCATAGATCACATCGAGAATCGAGTACAGCGCCTGACGGGAAAAGGCATCGCAGTCAAAGGGGATAAGCACTGTATCTCCGGCGATTAACGCCGAGCGCGTGTAAAAATTTAACGCCGGTGCCGTATCTATATAAATCTCATCAAACTCACTATCGAGCTTATTTAACAGATCTCGCAGTTTGTAGATCTTCTGCCGTGACTCAAGCTTGTGCTCAAGGGCCAGCAGGTTGACGCTAGAGGGCAGTACAGAGAGATTTTCGTAAGGAGTTTGATGAACATAGTCCAAGGGTTCATTGAGCTTTGAGGAAAATTCTAATGTGCCGTCAAAATAGTCGGCAACGGTATTTTCTTCAGGGCTGTCGCCGAGTAAATAGTGGGTGGAGTTACACTGGGAATCCAGATCCACTACCAGAGTGCGTTTGCCCCTTGAGGCGCTAATGGCTGCTAGATTACAGGTGATGCTGGATTTTCCAACGCCGCCTTTCTCATTAAAAATAACTCTGCGCATTTGCTTGGCTCCACTTTCTGTCAAAGGATGGCTGATTCTACCCAAACTCAAGGCTAAAGCGATAGTGGCGGGTGGACAAAATCCCGTTTTAGTTAGCTGCTCGGATAGAGCGGTTTAAGCTCTGCCTTGGCAGTTTGTGCGGTTTCGGTTTTCGGCACTATGGCATTGCGGACCAAATTGACCAGCAGTTTCAGGTCTGGCTGTTGCTCAGAGCTGCGGTTGTACAAGGCCTGATCAAGCAGGTCAAACTGCTGCTGCAATTGTCCATCGTCGAGCAGTACCGCAATTTCAGCCAGAGTTTTAATTTTTTGCTGAGGGAAAATACAGCGACCCCAGGCAAGAAGACTATCGCGCAGTGGCACTAGATCCGATTTTCGCGCTGCCCGTTCTATATTGGTGAGCAGTTGTTTGAGTTCCAGCCGTGCGCTATTCAGCCCGCTCAAATCCCTGCGTGGCGCTGCCTTCGAGGAGCGCCCTAGCCATACAAATAATAACAGCACCAATAACAGCACTAATAGCAGGGCATTACCGGCCACTGAAAGTTGCAGTGCTAGGGACGAACGCAGCTCTGCCATGAGTGACTTTGGCGCCTCTGGTGTAGCCTCTATGATTAGACTGTTTGCCCCAACTGCTGCGTTGGGCGCTGAGTTGTAGGGATTCATTGCACTGACCTCAGCGGCAGCCACTTGCAGGGTTACAGCGTCCAATGTCGCCGTCTGCATGCGCTGTTTGCGACTGTTCCACCAGCGCACACTTACCGCTGGGACTGTGATTTCTCCTGGGCGATTGGGTACTAGGGCAAAGGATTCACGACGAATGCCGGTGACACCGGCGGCGTCGGCACTGTCACCCAGCTGCGGCTGGTCGGGATAGACTTTATAGTCGTCACTTTCACTGAGCGACAGAGGCATGATTTGTGCGCCGGTTAAACCGCTAGCGGTGATGCTAATGTTGCGGGTTACTGGCTCGCCAACTTTTAGCTGATCCAGAGGGCTGCTCCACTGCTGCTCTAAACGGATGCTGCTGGCGGGCATCCAATTGTCTATATCTATGTGGGCGGGCCTGGTCATCACGTCGATAGTTTTAGCATCGGTGTTGCGAATAATACGATTGCCTCTGGCGCTAAAACCGCCATAGCGATTATTGCTCGCTTCGTAAGCCGAAAAGCGCAGGGCGGGTATTTGCAGTTTGCCGCTGGCCTGTGGGAAGAGGGCGTAAATAATCTCAACCACCTGATAGTTTTTACCGGCGACATTTTTCTGGAATTGCGTCTCCGAGACTTTTTGCATTAGCGCATCATCAACCTTTAAGGGGTCTAGGCCCAAATCGCTGAGTCGCACCGAGGTATAGAGTCGGTGGGTGAGTAGCAGCTGTTCCTGAATATAGACTTCGGATTTATCCACTAGAGTTTCGGTGTAAACCGGCTGGCCAGCGGCTGATGCGGCGGTGGCTTTGCGCACGGTGATTTCGATGGCGTTGCTGATATCTTTTTTATATTTAATCGAGGGAACTAATAGGCGGCCAATGCGCTTGGGTGCCAGGAGCAAGTTCCAGTCGGTGTAGGACTGAGTCTGGCCATTCACTCGGGAATATTGCTGCTGACGACTGGTTGAGAGAATCTCGAAGTCGCTTTCGATCACGCTGAAGTCTGGTTCGCCCATTAGCGCTTGGGAGTCTAGGCGCACTAAAAGCTGTAGGGTTTCATTGCTGTCGATAATGGTGCGGTCGGCGGTGGCAGTGAGGCTCGCCCAGCTGTGGCTGCAGAGGAGGGTCATGACAACCATCAGTGCTATGGAATAGGCCCGCTTAAACGGATTATTTTTCATGTGCATCATTATCATTACTACCAACGCTCTTGCTGTTCATTATTGGGAGGGACGGGGCGGCGCGGTTCGAGGGCGCGCTGGCGAGATTGATAGCGGAATTTCTCCCGTAACAAGCCACCTGGGTCATCTGGAACACGACGCAACCACTGTTCTAATTCTTGCTGGGCCTGCTTTTCGGCTTCGCTTTCTTCTTCGGTAGGCTCTTTAGTAAGGTCAGGGGCATTCTGCTCCTGTTCTTGGGCCTCTCGCTCGCGCTGCTGCTCTTCAGATTCTTCTGACTCGCCTTCTTTTGCCTCGGACTCTTGTTCGGAAGGATCCTGTTGATCTGAATCCTTCGGGTCAGACTCTTGGCTCTCTGATTCTTGGTCTTGGGATTCTGAATCCTGTGATTGAGAGTCCTGTGACTGAGAATCCTGTGGCTGAGAGTCCTGGTCCTGCTCAGATTCCTCTGAATCTTCAGCCGATTCTTCAGAGCTCTGCTGTTCTTGCTCCTGCTGCTGTTTAAGTTGCTCAAGTAGCACTTTATTGGCGCCAGCATCCTCCATATCAGGATTCAGAGCCAGGGCCTGATCATAGGCTTCGATAGCGGCGTCAAGATCCCCTGAATGGGCCAGGGCATTACCACGATTGTAGTGGCTGTCGGCGTCTTCATAATCTAGATAGTCACTGATTGCCGACTCGTAGTCGCCGGCCTTATAGGCGGCACTGCCACGCCATTGGGGATCTTTGAACAGTGTCTGTGCCGTTGCCGCATCACCGCTCTGTAGTGCTTCACTGGCCTGCTGGTCGGCGGTCTTCCAAAGATCCTGCCAGCCAAGGGCTGAGGCGGGATCAGAAAATAATATGGGTGCCAGCAGAATTACCGCAATATTGCCTTTGCGGAAACTCAACAGGATGATTGGCAGCACCAAAAATGCCAACCAAAAGCCCTGATCGTCCCAGAGATCAAAGGAGCGCTCTAATTCTTTAGTGGCGTCTGGAAACAACTCTTCAGTAGTGGCCAGCAAGGCTTCTATATCTGAATCATCGGCACTCATACCGGCGTAAATACCGCCATTATTTTGCGCTAACATTTGCAGCGAAGCCGGAGAGAGTTTGGGAATAACAATCGCGCCATTAGCGTCTTTAGCAAAGCCCCCAGCACCAGTGGGGATCGGCGCGCCCTGTTGGGTGCCCACGCCTAATATCGAGAGTCTGAATTTACCGACTTTCGAGATCATCGACTGAATAGTATTAAACGCGGACCGCGATACCCCGTCGGTGATCAGCAGCAGATCCCCTTGCTGGTAGCCACCATTAACCGCCAGTTCCAGAGCTGTCTCTATGGCATCTTCGGTATTGCTGCCGTACTCCGGCAATAATGTCGGGTGCAACACGGGCACTAGGCTGATAATGGTATTGCTGTCCTCAGTCAGAGGCGTCAATGTATAGGCAGCGCCGCCGTAAACCACTAGCGCGCTGAAGCCTTCACTGCGGTTCTTGAGAATGTCGATTAACTTAAAGCGCGCGCGTTCCAAGCGGCTGGGTTTAACATCTTCGGCGAGCATAGAAGGTGACAAATCCATAATCAAAATCAGCGCCGCGTCTTTTTTATGTACGGGCTGGGGAAGCTGCTGCCAGCTTGGACCGGCCAGTGCGACACAGGTGATAATCCAGGCCAGCAAGACCCAGAGCATACCGCGTTGTTTTTTGCTGGTCTCTCCCTGCATTAAGTAGGGCAGCAGTGCAGGGTTGATAATCTTTTCCCAATTGCCAGCGCTGCGTTTGCGCCATTGGGCCAGAGCCACTGCGATCAGTGCTGGAATTAGACCTAACAGTGCCAATGGACGAAGTAAGTGCAGTTCGCTGAAGTCGCTATTTAAAAACTCAAGCATTAGACCCCCTGTTGTACTTGCTTGGGCCGCTAATGAGGCCGATCAGTAAGCTGAGAACAAAGGCTAATGCCAGAGGCCAATGATAGAGCGCAGCAATCGGTCGAATCATCTCTGCGGCCTGTTCTATGGGTTCCAGGCGATTGAGTTCTTCGTAGATCGCTACCAACTCTTCAGGATTTCGTGCGCGAAAATATTGGCCACCGGTGGCATCGGCAATGGCGGTTAAGGTCTTCTCATCAAGATCCGCCGAGGGATTGGTGACACGCTTGCCAAACAGTCCCCAAGCCTCTTGAGTTTCTGCGCCAACACCAATGGTATAGATCTTAACCTTGGCGCGACTAGCCAGTTCGGCGGCTTTTAAGGGTTCTAACTCACCGGCATTATTGGCGCCATCGGTGAGCAGTATCACCACCCGATGATTCTCCGGGCGCTGTTGCAGGCGTTTAACCGAGAGCCCAATGGCGTCGCCAATAGCGGTGCCATTGCCGGCAAATCCCAGCTGCGCCTCGTAGAGTAATGTCTGCATGGTTTTGCGGTCAAAGGTCAGCGGAGTCTGGAGATAGGCTTTCTCACCAAATAAAATTAGCCCCAGACGATCGCCTTCGCGCTCTGCGACAAAGTTGCCGACCACGGCTTTTACGGCCTGCAGTCGATTAACCGTGCGACCGCCCAGCTGCATATCATCTCGCTCCATACTGCCGGAGATATCCACCGCCAATAGAATGTCGCGGCCACTGGTGGGCAGTGACACCGGATCGCCAATCCACACCGGACGAGCAATGGCTAGCAAAGTGCAGAGCCAGATAACAATAAGCACTAAAAGTAGTAGCGACCTGCGCCAGGATGATGTGGAGGCAGAACTGCTGGTGCCCGCGGCATTAGCTAATAGCGGTGCGCGCAGGGCACGCATACGCACTTCTGCAGGCTTGCGCAACCAACGGTAAATAAGGGGCAGCGGTGCCAGTGCCAGAGCCCAGGGCCAGATCAGTTCTAACATGGGACACCCAGCTCCAATTTATCTTCCACCATATGGGCTTTGATCCAGATGCGAGCATCTTCAAATAGAGCTTCAATGTCGTGGCTCTGTTCACTGGTTTGCTTGGCGTAAAGCAGTGTTTGCAGTTCGCCGGTGGGCTGACTAAAGACGGATTGGTTGCAGCTGAAACGCAAAAACTCGACAAAGGGGTCTATGGCCATGCTGCTTGGCTGACGATTGGGGTAGGCGCAGTTGGCGGTCTGTTTTAGCAGCACAAATAGAGCGCGAAGCTGGTCTTGGCTGTCGCTGCCAGCTTGCAACTCTTTTAACTGTGCCAGCGCCTGACGGCGATAATGCTTGGCCTTATATCGGCGGTAAAGCCATCTCAACAGCCAAACTGCGAGGGCAGAGCCAGCCAGTGCCAGAATCCACCAGCCTGGTGCCGGTGGCCACCAGGAGATCGGTTCGGGCAGATGAATATCCCTCAGTTGATCTAAGGGGTTGGGCGCTTGTCCTTGGGCGGTAGGAGTATTAGCCATTAGCTGCGTCGACCTTTGCGGCGTTTGCCATAGGCTTGAGCCAGTACAGACATCACTGAGTCGGCGCTGTTAAAGGGCAAGAGCCCGGCCGAAAGTTGCTGGCTGGCGCGTTTAAGTTTTTGGCTTCTATCAATAAAAGCCTGCTCAAATTCACTGCGCAGTTTGCTATCACCTGTGTTCAAAAGGGTTTGATGTTCCCCGTCACTCACCGCATAGAGGGCCGCAGGGGGAAGTTCTGTTTCAATGGAATCAAAAACATGGCAGAAGTTCAGGTTGCAGTGACGTGCTAATTCAAATAGCTGACGCTCGCAGGCATCATCGAAATCATGGAAGTCACTGACAATAAAAACCGTGGTGCCGGGCAGGGCAAAGCGCCGTGACTCCTCGAGAATATGGGCGAGGCTGAATTGATCTGGCGCTGGCTCCAGCAGCTGTTTACTAAAGTCCTGAAGCTCATGGATATATTGCAGCACCGCATGATGGCTACGTCGTGATTTCACTTCGGCCTGCTGTTGGGCGCCAAATACTAGGCCGCCAACCCGATCGTTAGCGCTGAGTCCGGCCCAGGCCAGAGCTGCAGAAATTTCGCAGGCGACCACGGATTTTAAACGCTGACTGCCGAAAAACATTGGCCCGCGCAGATCGCAAACTACCTGTACCGGCCGCTCGCGCTCTTCACGAAAGATTTTGGTGTGGGGCACCTGAGTCTTAGCGGTAACGCGCCAGTCGATAGTGCGCACATCGTCGCCCGGCTGGTAGATGCGCACCTCATCGAAGTCCATACCGCGGCCGCGAAAGCTTGAGCGGTGTCCACCGGCCATCATCTGACGCGCCTGAACCTGAGGAAAACCGGTTAGTTCACGGGCAGCATAACGCAGACGCACCATCTCACTGAGGCTGGCGATGGCGGGATGATTGTCCTGTTCTGGGGGTTGATTCATTAGGCTGAGGCAACAGATTCCAGTAGTGTATCGATCACTTGATTGGCGGTGACACCGCTGGCTTCGGCTTCAAAACTAAGGATCAAGCGGTGGCGCAAGACATCGTGAGCCACGGCGCGAATATCATCTGGGGTGACAAAGTCACGGCCCTGAAGCCAGGCTAATGCGCGGCTACAGCGATCCAGTGCAATGGTGGCTCTGGGACTGGCACCATAATCTAGCCATTTGGCGAGATCGCCGCCATAGAGTTTGACGTCACGAGTTGCCAGAATAAGCTGGACTAAATACTCTTCAACCGGTTCTGCCATATGCACTGCCAAGGCTTCTTTGCGCGCGGCAAACAATGTTTCCTGAGTCAGCAGTTCAACAGGTTGAGGTGCTTCTTTAAGCGCTTCTCTGCGGGATAGTTCGAGAATCAGGCGCTCAGTTTTCGGCGCTGGGTAGTCCACCATAATATGCATTAGAAAGCGGTCCATCTGCGCTTCGGGGAGTGGATAGGTGCCTTCTTGCTCAATGGGATTCTGGGTTGCCATAACCATAAACAGCTCTGGCAGCGGGTAGGTGGTGCCGCCCACAGAGACCTGACGCTCGGCCATAGCTTCGAGTAATGCCGACTGCACTTTGGCTGGGGCGCGGTTGATTTCATCGGCCAATACTAGGTTGTGAAACAGCGGTCCGGCCTGGAATTCAAAGTTGCCCTGCTCGGGGCGGTAGATATCACTGCCAGTAATATCCGCTGGCAGCAGGTCTGGGGTGAACTGCACACGTTGAAAATCCCCCTCAATACCTTCGGAAAGCGTCTTGATAGCCTTGGTCTTAGCCAGGCCTGGTGCACCTTCGACCAACAGATGTCCGTCGGCCAACAGGGCGATAATCAAACGTTCAACAAGCTGTTCTTGGCCGACGATCTGTGTGTTCAGCCAATCTTTGAGTAGATGAATTTTCTGATGCAAAACTAACCCCTAATGATGGTTGCGAAATAAACCGCGATGGTTGATTCTAGTGTCTATTATTGCAACACAAAAATGACCTTTTTTATATCCGCTAAGCGCGATAATTCTATCCAATAACAAATGGATTTCGTTGTTATTGGGTTACATAGCGTTAATTCAGCGAGCGGATAGGAGGTTGTAGACTGACAAAACTACAAAAGGTTTAGTAACTCGCCTATGGATGCCAAAAATAATAATCAGCGTGGCGAAATTATAGCCTCGCTGAACAAGATTGCCGCTCGTCAGCTGACCCAATTTCAAGCTCAGCAGTTTGATAATTTTATCGCTAACGCCATGCACTTCTATCCGGATGCCGACTACCTGGCTCGGCCAGTTCAGGATATTTTTTGGAATCTTTGGGGGCTCTGTCGCTTTAGCGCTGAACAGGTCAATGTGAACAGTGCAGAAAATCGCGCCCGAGTGCGAGTGTTTAATCCGGATCCAGAGCTGGATGGCTGGTCCAGCGCTCATACCACTATTTATATTAACCAGCGGGATATGCCGTTCTTGGTGGATTCCCTGCGCACAGTGCTCAATCGTCGTGGTTTAAATATCTTTACCTTACAGAGTAATCCGGTCTGGGTTGTGCGAGATACTCAGGGCGTAGTTGAGCGGACTTACTCAGATTTTTCCAAAGGTTCTGAGAGAGAGGCGGTGATCACTATTGAGGTCGACCTCCATGTAGAGTCAGAACTCGAGGATTTGCGCCGTGAGCTGCTCGATGTGCTAGATGACGTTGAAGTGGTGGTAGCGGAGTTCGACCCCATGCGTCAGCGAGTCGAAAGCCTTATCGAAGAACTACAGAACAATGCACCAAAGGTTGAGCAGCTCAAGGAGTCCCTGGAATTCTTACGCTGGATCCACAATGGCTACTTTACCTTCACTGGCTGTGTCGAATTCGACTTAAAAGTCGATGGCGACAAGCTCTATCTCAGCGAAGCGGCCAATACCCGCTTTGGCTTATTAAAAAAATATAGCGGCGATCGCCGGGAGGGTTGGGTTGAAGAGCTTAGCCCCGGTGTCCGCGCGCTCTATGAAAGTGATGAGCTGCTGACCATTACTAAATCCTCGCAGCGCTCCCGAGTACACCGAGATGTCTACTCGGACTATGTGGTGGTCAAACGCTTTGATACCCAGGGGCAACCCTGTGGTGAGGTGCGTTTTATGGGCCTCTATACCTCACAATTTTACTCCTACAGCCCGAGGCGCATTCCAATTTTGCGCAACAAGGTTAACTGGGTGATGGAGAACTCAGGCTTTGAAGCCAATAGTCACGATGGTAAAGCGTTGATGACGATTCTCGATTTTCATCCTCGAGATGAGCTGTTTTTTGTTAGCCGCGAGACTTTGGCGGAGACAGCTATTGGGATATGGCAAATCTATGAGCGTCGAGTGATCAAGGCATTTATTCATCCAGACCCTTTCGATAAGTTCGTTAGCTGTATTGTCTATCTGCCCCGTGAGTCGTTTAGCACCCAATCGCGTATGAAGATTCAACATAGCATCGGCGATCGCCTAGATGCCGTCGAGAGTGAATTTACTACGCAGTTTTTACCTGAGTCGGTGTTGGTGCGTATCTATCTGGTCTATCAGGTGCGCAATAAGCAGTATTTAGATGTGACTAGCAACGACTTGGAAGATATTGTCCGTCAGGTGACCCGTGACTGGTGCGACGAGTTTGCGGCCTTAGCTCTTGAGCAGGGCGCAGAGACTGGTGGCACTCAGAGTCAGGATGCTGCCTTGGCGCGGCGTTTTCAGCGAGCCTTCCCAGCGGCTTATCGAGAGCTCTATTCGCCTCTCCAAGCCCTAGCCCATATTGAACTCTTCGATGCCCTCGAAGGCACTGCCGATATTGCCATTCAACTGCAACATCAGCAGGCCGCTGAGAATAATCATCTGCAGCTAAAGTTGTTTCATCGCCTGCAGCCCCTAGAGCTGTCAGATATGATCCCGATGCTGGAAAATCTCGGCTTCCGTGTGGTGATGGAGCATCCCTATCTGATTCGCCCTGAAGGAGATGGCGATGTCTGGCTGCAAGAGTTTCAGCTGTCTTTTTCATTAGATGTAAATGTCGATGTGGAAGCGGTACAGGGGAGCTTTAAGGAAGCCTTGAGTACTGTTTGGAAAGGCGACGCTGAGAACGACAGCTTTAACCGCCTAGTGATCGGCGCGCGCCTCGATTGGCGTGCGGTGGCCATGTTGCGGCTCTATGCTCGCTATCTGAAGCAGCTTGGCATTTCCTACAGTCAGGTGTTTATTGCCGACACCCTGTCTCGTTATTTGGATATTACGCGCAACTTAGTGGCGCTGTTTAAAAGTTATTTCGATCCTCGTTACGCAGGAGAAACTCGTGGTGAGCGAGCTCAGGGATTGGTTATTAAGATCCTCGGGGCACTGGACGACGTGGATAACATCAGTGAAGACAATGTGATTCGCAGTTATCTAGAGGTCATTCAGGCGACCCTGCGGACCAACTTTTTTCAGACTATTGAAGACGGCAGTTACAAATCCTATATCTCAGTGAAACTGGAGTCGGGGAAAATATCCTTGGCACCCAAGCCGCGCCCCGAGTATGAGATATTTGTCTACTCGCCGCGAGTTGAAGGTGTCCATCTGCGCGGCGGCAAAGTCGCCCGTGGCGGTCTGCGCTGGTCTGACCGACTGGAAGATTACCGCACTGAAGTCCTGGGGCTGGTAAAGGCCCAGCAGGTTAAAAATGCGGTGATTGTACCCACAGGTGCCAAGGGCGGGTTTGTCGCCAAACAGGCGTCAATGGCGGCCGGTCGAGATGCCTGGCTGCAAGAGGGTATCGCCAGTTACATGCTCTATATACAGGCTCTGCTAGATATTACCGATAATATAATTGAGGGTGAGATTGTGCCGCCGGTGGATGTGATACGCCGAGATGGTGACGATCCCTATTTAGTCGTTGCAGCGGACAAGGGTACTGCGACTTTCTCTGATATCGCCAATGAAATTTCTCATGCCAATAACTTCTGGCTCGGTGATGCCTTTGCCTCCGGTGGCGGCAATGGTTATGACCACAAAGCCATGGGTATTACCGCTCGCGGTGCCTGGGTGGCGGTGCAGCGGCACTTCCGAGAAATCGGCATAGACATTCAGCAGCAGGACTTTAGCGTGGTCGGTGTCGGCGATATGGGCGGCGATGTATTTGGTAATGGCATGCTGCTATCTGAGCATATTCAGCTAGTCTCAGCGTTCAATCATTTGCATATTTTTGTCGATCCGAACCCCGATGCGGCCAGCACCTTTGTTGAGCGTCAGCGCCTGTTCGATACGCCACGCAGTACCTGGGATGACTTTGATCGCTCACTGATGTCTGAGGGCAGTGCGATCTACTCGCGCGCGTCCAAATCATTAACCATCACGCCACAAATTAAACAGCGCTTTGCCATTGAACAGGATGAGATGACGCCGACGGAATTGATCAATGCGATCTTAAAGTCGCCTGTGGATCTAATCTGGAATGGGGGTATTGGTACCTATGTGAAAGCCTCTTCTGAGAACAACGCGGAAGTGGGGGATCGCGCTAATGATTTGCTACGTGTCGATGGCCGCGATCTGCGCTGCAAGGTCTTTGGCGAGGGTGGCAATCTGGGTATGACCCAGCGTGGTCGCATTGAGTTCTGTCTCAAAGGCGGGCTTTGCAATACAGACTTTATAGATAATGCCGCTGGTGTTGATTGTTCGGATCATGAGGTCAATATCAAAATCCTGCTCAACCAGTTAGTACTGAATGGGCAGTTGGGAGTCGAGGAGCGCAATCAGTTTCTTGAGTCCATGACCGACAGCGTCTCTGAGTTGGTGCTGCACAACAATCTGCGTCAGACCCAGGCAATTAGCTTGGCTCAGCATCGCAGTGATCAGCAGCATGCAGAGTATCAGCGTTTTATGGCCTGGCTTGAGAGCAGTGGCAAGCTGGATCGAGAACTGGAATTTCTACCTACAGATGATCAGCTCAGCGAGCGGATTAATCGTCATAAGCCAAGTTGGACACGACCGGAACTGGCTGTGTTGGTGTGTTACTCAAAAGTCATGCTTAAAGAAGCCTTGGTGGCTGCGGATCTATTATCTGAGCCTTTTTTGGCAGCCTCAGTTGAGCGGGCTTTCCCGCCGGCCTTGGTTGAGCGCTATCCAGATGAAGTGGCCAATCACCAGCTGCGACAGGAAATTGTCGCCACTCAGTTGGCCAATGATATGGTCGATCGAGTTGGCTTTAGTTTTTTCTTTAGGCAGATGGAATCCACAGGTGCTTCGGCAGGGGATGTAATTCGGGCTTACAGCATTGCGATGAGTATTCTGGGTCTGCATGAGCTCTGGGACAGTGTGGAAGGTAGCGATTTACCGGCCACTGTGCAGTTGGATCTGTTACATATTTTGATCCGCCTGGCACGGCGCACGACTCGCTGGTTGCTGCGTAATCGACGTCAAAACTTAAATTGTTCGGAGATTATTGGTCAATTTACTGGGCCTATAGATTTGGTCCTGCAGCAGTTGCCGGAACTCCATGAAGTGGAGTGGATTAATCTCTGGAGTGCTGAAAAAGCCAATATTACTAAGGTGGGCGTAGAGGATAAGTTGGCCTCGCGGCTGGCTGCCTCAGACAGCATGTTTATCAGTCTGGGCGTGGTGGATACAGCGCTGCAGTTGGATAAGCCGGTGCAACAGGTTGCCAAGCTTTACTTTAAGTTGGGTGAATTTCTTTCTCTGGATTGGTTTATGGCGCAGATTGTTGCGTTGCATCCGGAGAATCGCTGGGAGGATCTGGCACGAGAATCCTATGTGGACGACCTTGAGGGGCAGCGTCGTCGACTCACGGCTAATCTGATGCGCGATAGTGGTGGGGATGATCTGGATCTATTGGTGGAGGATTGGCAGCAACAACAGGCACCGCTGATCGAGCGCTGGAGGTTTATGATCAAAGATCTGCGTCATGGGCCGACACCAGATTTTGCGATGATCTCTGTGGCACTTCGTGAATTGCTTGATTTGGTGCAGGCATCGATTGATGGTCGGGGGTAGAGGCTAAGCCTGTCATACCGACAGAGTGGAGCGACGAGGGATCTCTTGGTTGAGTGCGGGCAAACCCATGTAGACCCTTTGCGATCGGTCCCATGGGTTGGTCATTTTCAGCGTTCGCGCAACTCGCTAACGCTCAAACAGGGCGCTCTCTTAATCTGAAAATGACCAACCCATAAGCGGGCCCTGATTGATCGCAAAGGGCCTGCATGGCTTCGCTCAGAGACTGAGTGGGCTGATAGTAGATCTTTCACATGCGTTTGATTTGACAGTGGGGTGGTTGAGCAATAAATTCTGTCATCCCGACAGGGCGCAGCGACGAGGGATATCAAACAGTCGGTAGGGAGTTCCTCTGAGCCGCTAGACTTTCCCTGGATGCCTACTGATGAGGCCAAAAAAAGGCCGAAATAACAATCTTTTCACCGGCTATTCTCAACGTCTGATTAATCGCCTCAAACCCTCTGAATAACCCAGTACCAAAGCCTCTCAGAGGAAACCAACTCTAAATAAACTACGTATACAGATTAATTGATGCGCCTCTCTAAACGGTTAGGTTTTAAGCTAATAGCAAACGGCTCTAAATAACTTTAGTTAACCATTCACTTTTTGATTGTCCACACACAATTTCACGGCTAAACTGCCGTGCTTTTTCAAATTTTTGAGATTATTGATATCCATGTTGAACCCGAACTTTGCCGAGGAATTTGCACCACTAAAAGGCCGTCTTGAGCCTAAGTGGTGGACTGGTGCGCCAGCAATTTCTCCAGACCTATTTGTTATCGACGGCAATGAGTTCCGTGTCGATGGTCAGCCTTTGATTGCTAGCCCCGAATTGGCCGAGCGTATGCAAAGCACCTTCGATAAGGTTGGATTGGTCCATGTCATCAATAGTGGTTTAGACGATTTACAGGCTATGCGTCTGGTCGCCACTCAGGTGCTCAAAAATGAGCGCAAATACGAGGGTGGTGCTAACCCCCGTAAAATCATTGAAAAGAACGTCTATGAAGTGGGTGCGCCATTGGCTGCGTCACTGCACTACCATCATGAAATGGCTTACATCGGTTCCAGCACCACAATGGTCAGTTTTATGGCTCATAAGATGCCCAAAGTTGGCGGTGCCACTTTTGTCTCTGACAACTGTCAGGCGACCGATGCATTGATGGCTACAGCCTTTGGTCAGAAGCTGAAAGCCTTGGGCCTTTGCTACCACCGCGATCTTACCGATCGTGATGCCTTTGAAGGGCGCCTCGATATAGGCGTCTACAATCATTGGCAGCAGTCGATGTTGACTGATGATCAAGACGAAGCTATTGCAGAAGCTCGCCGTCGAGGCCTTGAGGCTGAATGGGGACCTGATCGCAAGTTGATGACTCGTTACTACATTTCAGCCTTTGAGTATTTTCCGCATCTCGACCGCAACCTCTTATATAGCAGCTTGGCTGACGATGATGCTTGGTTCGATAGCTGGCCGCTGGTCCAGCACTTGCCGCCAGAAGAACGTCCGCTGAAACTGACTTTTGGTGATGGCAGCGAAATGTCACCGGAAGAGAAGCAGCTGTTCCTCGATATTTATGATGACTACGGCATTCCGATTAATTGGAAGGTCGGTGACATTGCCTTGATCTGTAATTTCCGCTTTGCCCATGGCCGTCCTGCGGTGCATCTTGAAGAGGGTGAGCAGCGTGAGTTGGGTGTGTTGATCGGCGAGTCCTTTGATCGTGTGCAGACTCTTGAGGATAAGTGGTAGCTGGCCAGAGTTGTCGGTTATCATACTTCTAATTTATAACCTGGCAGCAAAGCCTCGATGAATAACCTAATTGCCTCCCTGGCCGAGCTTCTCGACTCGTCAACAGTACTTACCGGCGCTGATATCAGTGAAAAATATCACGCCGACTGGAGTGGCGCAGATCCCTGCCAGCCACTGGCGCTTCTAAAGCCAAAAACTACTCAGCAACTCTCCGAAATTATGGCACTCTGCCATGAGCACGATCAGCCTGTAGTGATTCAGGGTGGACTAACTGGCCTGGCCGGTGGTGCAACACCTCAATCTGGCGAGATCGCGATTTCCCTCGAACGCATGAATGGCATTGAAGAACTCGATGCCACCGCCATGACGGTTACCGCACTGGCAGGCACGCCGCTGCAGGTACTGCAGGATGCTGCTGATGAGCAGGCGTTATTTTTGCCTTTAGACTTGGGCGCGCGGGGCAGCTGTAACATTGGCGGTAATGTGGCGACTAATGCGGGTGGCACTGAAGTAATTCGCTACGGTATGACCCGTTCAATGGTGCTAGGGCTGGAGGCTGTATTAGCCGATGGCACAGTGATTAATGCCATGAATAAGATGGTTAAAAACAATTCTGGCTATGACCTGAAGCATCTATTCATTGGTTCTGAGGGTACGCTGGGTATTGTGACTCGAGTGGTTCTGCAGCTGCAGCCAAAGTCTCGTAGCTCTCATACCGCGCTCTGTGCCTTAAATAGCTATGAGTCGGTGACAAAATTGTTGGTCGAACTCAAACGCAGTCTTGGCTCTGGGCTGACTGGCTTTGAACTCATGTGGGATAGCTATTACAACAAAGTTCTTGAAGTACTACCTAATTTGACCAGTCCCTTTCAAGAAAAGCACGCCTATTATCTCCTGCTTGAGTACAAAGATAACAATCAGCTGTTAGGCGCTGAGCGTTTTGAATCGGCGCTATTTGAACAGCTTGAATCTGGCCTGATCGACGATGCCTTGATCGCGCAGTCTCACCAGGATGCGGATAAATTTTGGCAGATACGCGATGGTATAGGCGAGCTATTTCAGGTGCTGGGGCCGGTATCCAATCAAGATGTGAGTTTGCCTCTCGAGCAGATCGGGCCTTTTGCGGATGATTTGGATCAGCGCTTGAAGGCCAAATATCCTAATATCGGCGTCCTACTATTTGGCCATATTGGCGACAATAATCTGCATGTCTGTGCCTATACAGGGCGCGATGAAGACAAGTCGAGAATCAATGAAGATATCATGCTGATGATTGGTGAGTACTCCGGTGCTATTACCGCGGAGCATGGTGTGGGTGTTTTGAAGCGTGACTTCTTAGCGCTGTCGAGAACGCCCAGTGAGATTGCGCTGATGAAAACCTTGAAGATGGCCATGGATCCCAAGGGAATTTTGAATCCAAAAAGGGTTATTTGATTTTCAGGCTGTGACCCTAGTAGAGCCCTCTAACAAGTCATCCCGACAGAGCGAAGCGACGAGGGATCTCGTTGTTTAACAAAACACCAAAACACCAAAACACCAAAATACCAAAACAACAGACCAACAGACCAACAGACCAAAAAAATGGCCACAACTGATATCGAGTTGCGGCCACCGGTTGGCTCTTACGTTGAGCCTGAAACAGGATAAATTCCTGTTTAATTTTTCGTCGTTGCTTACTCTTTCCTGTTAAGTTTAATTCTTAGCGCAAAATCGTCTTACAGATTTGCCGCTTTTTGCTGGAATGAGAGCTGTTTGAACCCATTCCAATAATCTTCCTTGCCTTCTCGCCAACCTCGTGACCAAT
>Ga0307488_10000496_pt1 | contig 32565 bp, 29 predicted proteins | sample SB02metaG_FD_202248 | JGI IMG/M metagenome (GOLD analysis project Ga0307488, IMG submission 202248) | Sea-ice brine microbial communities from Beaufort Sea near Barrow, Alaska, United States - SB 0.2 | ecosystem: Environmental > Aquatic > Marine > Coastal | place: USA: Alaska | collected...
AAACCGCGTCGCACGATGTGGTTGTCCCCGCCGCGGTTAAGGAGGCGATGCGTTTGCAAGCCCTGGCGCGGTTTGCGCGACGCAAAGACACGCAAACACGAACGCGGTTTCCGTCACGCAAAGGCCTGGTCAAGGAAGCCAAGGTCCGGTCGGTGTGCGGCACGGGCGTGGCTGGACGCAAGGTGTTGGGGACGAGTACGAAACTGAAGATCGATTTGATCATCGAAAGCGGAGGAGCGGTGGCGACTACTTTCGGTCGCGTTAGTGCTAACGAAGGAATACGAAACTGCGCGACGAGCATTACGGACGTACATCACAAAAGCGGTGCGTTTTCGTGTCGAAACAACGAAAACGGGTTCGCCAACAACGACCACGTCTCGGCGCTTGGTTTGTTCGACGACCCAGACGCCGTCGCTCGTCGCGTCGGGTTTGACTCGCTCCGCGCCCTGGCGCCGCCCGCGCCGCGACTTCCCAACGAAAAAGGGTGGTCCGTCGCCGGGTGTGACACACCGTCAATGCGCAGCGAGCGCGAAAGTGGGTACCGTGAAGTGACCCGTTTGGGCACGAGTACTTCTGGGGCGCCTCCGGGTGTTACTATTTCTTTGCTTCCGGATGGTAGTGACGACGCCGAACGCGACGCCTTCGAAACGGTACCTCGCCTGAACCCGCGGGATAGCGCCAAGGAACGGTCCTTTGGGCGCGACGCAAAAAAAGAACAGTCGGAGACCTTGATGCGACCTAGTGAGACCTTGGTGCGGCAAGACACCGCGTTTGATGCCGAGATTCTTGAGGAAATGAGCCAAGAAATGCATGGCCCGAGTAAGAAAGCTGGCGGTGACGGCGAGACGGAGGAAAGAATGGGTGAAAAAAATGATGGACACACCTCTGCGTCGAGTTCAAAAAAAGAAGAAAACAATTCAGACGTCAGCGTTCTCGACGCGCTGCGCGCCGCCGGCGCCGCGGTTAGGTCGTTGAGCCTGGAGGAACGGAAACAGCTGTTCGAAGTTGCGGTGCAGGAGCACGTCACCCAACTCACCAACCAGCTGTTCCCGCCGGAAGACGGACTTAATCCGAAAGTACACATCGACGTGGCGATTTAGAATTGTGATAGTAGACTATTTTTTCTCTCGAAAGTTTTCTGAAAGCACCAATCTTTTTTTCTCGGACAAGGACTATACCCTTGTCGGACTAACCATTGTACCCGCGCGCGCGGGGTCGCCCGCGGCAGTACCGGTGTCTTCCCGCGGATGGGTCCGCGGGGGGACACGGGGACCGCGCTCGCGCGTTTGCGCGAGCTAAGAGTCGGGTTCAACGCGAATCAGCTCAAGGAAGTTTCCGAAAGATGGGCGCGGTGTCGCGACAGCGCCTGTAACGAACGCGAGCACTCCACGGTAGCGCGCGCGCTGGAGGTTCTCTCTTTGCGCGCCGCCGAGGGCGTGCGAGCCAAGGGCGCGCCTTCCCGAGGAGGCCCCGTTCGTGCCGAAATCGCAGCCGTGTTACGCTCTGTGGGAACGTTCGATGCCATCGCGTACATCGTGGCGTCGCCCAATCTGTCCACAGCGTTTGTGGCGTGTACGTCGCTGGAAATCCTGCTCGGCGTCGTCAACACGCACGCGACGCGGCCGAGCGCGGTGCTGATCGCCGCGCTCGCGGTACGTGTTGTCCAGGACGAACCTGGCGCGGACGTACGCACCGCGCTCGCCGCCGCACAGGCGCTGAAAAGGTTAACCGACTCGCGACAAACGCTCGACGACGATGACGTGGTTGAAGCGGTGCGCGCCGCGAACGTCGTGCCGGCGTTCGCCAAACGGCTCGTGGACTTTGCGAAGGCACCCACAAGAAGTAAGCTTGTGATTTCGATGGATGCAGTCGCGCCTTGTGCGATCGCAGCCGCAGCCTTTGCGTCACGACGCGACCTGTGGGATTTCCTGGACGCGCCGACGGAAGTTTCGAGCGCGCAAAGCGCCCCGACCGCGTCCGTTCTCGCCGAGGCGCTCGTTTCGACGGCGACGCGATGCGCTTGTGAGGAAAGATTCGACGCCGCTGCCGCTGTGCTGGACACAGCAGCATTGTTGGCGGCGACGCGCCACAACTTTCGCGAGGCGCTGTGTCGTCCCGAAAGCGGCTTCGCGCGCGCGACAGACGCGTGCGTCAAAGGCGTCGGGTTCCTGGAAGCAGACATTTCTTCCTCCGATTCCTCCGCGGCGGCGGCTGCGTCGGCGTTTCGCGCGCTCGCCGCAGCCACGCCGGACCTTGCCGCGCCCATGGATGACGAGTGGAAACCAACAATAGAGGCGCTCGTGCGCGGCGTCGCGGCGCACGGCGAGTCCGCGCGCTCGGGGGCGGGCGATAACTGCGACGCGCAATCGAGACGTGAGGCGGCGGCAATGGCGACCGTCGCGGTCGCATCGCTTTTGATGCCGAAACGCTGGGTGTATGGCGCGCCTCATGCTCCGCCTGCGCCGTGGCGCGCCTCTTTGCTCGCCGCGGGTTTAGTAAAAGCACTTTGCGAAACCACCGGCGCGTGGGCGGACGCGGGGATCACGAATCGCGGACTCGCAGCGGTCGCGCAAACACCAATCGGCGGAGTCGGATGGAACGGTCGCGGAGGTCCGGAACACGCCTGGTGCGCGGTTGAGCGTTTAGTGGTTCCAGGCGAAACGCCTTGTTTGGGAACGGAAGATGCCGCCGCGCTGACGCGCGCGGCGCTCGCCGCGGTCGCGCTCGTGGCGCCTCCCTCGACACGCCGCGAGCAGGTGGTGTCGTCCATCCTCGCGCCTTCTGAAAGCCGGTCGCAAGGCGCTCCGCCGCCTCTGGTAGCCGGCGCCGGCGCCGGCGCGCGCGACTCCGTCGCGGAGGCGGCTGCGTCCGCGGCGGGGCGCGTGCTTTGCGCACTTCTGGAGTGCGACGCGACGCGCGCGGTGGCGACGCGCGCGCTTGAGGAGACGCGAAATTTGCTCGGCGGCGACGAGTGGACGATGTGCGTGGGGAGGCACCTTTCCCTCGGGGTCGGCGCGACGCCGGCGAAGGCGTGCCTCGCGGCGGCGCTGGCGCGCCTGCCAACCGGCCGAGGCGCGCTTGTTGAATCAGGCGCCGTGACCCGAGTGTGTTGCACGTTGGTGGAGCTCGTTTCCTCCGCGAAAGCCGCGGCTGCTTCGCGACGCGCGGAGACGCTCGGGGAAACAATCGGCGAGTCGGAGGGTGAGAACAATCTCGACGAAGCGCGCGATGCACGTCGTTTCGAGTCGCGCGCCGGATTCGTGGATGAGTCGTCTGTTATGGGTTTGGGTGACGATTCGTATTCTTCACGAAACACAGAAGAGTCTTTTCTTTTCGCGCCGTTCCGGTGGCGCACAGGAGACGCGTCGCTAATCGCCGCGTCACTCAAAGCGTTAGTGGAGCTCGTCGCGCCGAGAGATACGGAGGCGCCGGGTGACAAGAGCGTGAGTTCGACGTCGTCGTCAAACGCCGAAACCCTGACGTCCCTTCCCGCCGCGCTTCGCGAAACCCTGGCGTCATCACTTCCCATATCGCTTCCCGAAACGCTCGCGGCGCTGGCCTCGGAGGCGGGCGCGGCGAGTTTCGGGGGTGACGCCGGTGACGAAATTCGGTGCTGGTCGCTTCTCGCGTGTCGCTGCATCGGCGCCGACGCCAGCGTCGGCAGCGTAGGCGGCGCCGCGAGGGTCGCCCACGCGCTTAAACAGGCGCTTCCCGACCAGTTCAAAGAATCCGGAGACGACGTTGACGAAATTGCCGTGCTTTCTGCATCAACCGTGTCGCCCCCCGACGTGTACTTCGTACTGCACGACGGCACCCGCCAGCCCGCGCACGCCGCGGTGCTCAACGCGAGGTGTCCCGCGCTTCTGCCGGCGATGAACACGGAGGTACCTCCCGCGGGTACCCCAAACAACCCTGACCTAAACCTAAGCCCTAAACATTTTCAAGTGCTCAAGCTCGGTCACGGCGTCACGCCTGGCGCGTTACGCGCGGTGCTCGAGTGGGCGTACGCCGGCGCTTTGACCGCGAGAGCGCTGGAGGACGGTGATTCGGAAAATAATAAAACAAACGGGCTCGAAACAAACGAAAACGAAACCGTTTCGCTGCGCCGACTGGCGCGGAAGTGCGGCACGCACGAGCTTTCTGAACTCGCCCGAGGTCGGCGTCCAAAACTCGGCGCGTACACGAGGTGTTTGACCGATTCTCTGGTAACACAGCTCAGAAGTGGGCGGTGCGCGGACGTGGAGACGTTCGCGGAGGAGACTCGCGAAGACGCCGAAGAGCGCGATGAAAACGTCTCGACGGAATCAAAATCCAAATCAACTCGAGAAGCACACGAAAAAACACGCAAGCACGCCTTCGCGCACCGCGTTATTTTGTGCGCGCGCGTTTCTTTTTTCCGCGCCGCGCTGGACACGAGGCACGGCTTCACCGAGAGCGTCCAGACGTGGGGCGGCGCGGAATCCACGATTCGCCTTCGGTGTCCGGTCACGTCACCGGAATCCCTGGAAGCGTTGCTCGTGACGTTGTACTCCGGGAGTTGTTTCGAGTTTTTTCAATCCTGCCGGCGGGTACCGCTGTCGCACTCCAAAGAAACCGCCGCGACGACTGCAATCAACCTCGCCGCCGGGCTGGAGTACCTGATGCTTCACGAGGAAGCTGACGAGTGTGCCTTGTTTGTGGTGTTCGCATCTGGAGCAGCGGACTGGAGGGAACGGTTGGGGGGGGTACGAGGCGCGCTCCGGGCGCTATCGGCGGCGGCGGCGCATCGGCGGTGGAGCGAACTGGACGCGCTGTTAGGCGTGATTAGCGAAAACGCGTACCAAGAAGCGGTGGAAACGGCTCCGGATTTGTGGCAAAACATACACCCGGAGCTACGGGAAGCCATGCGAAGAGCGCACGTGCAACGCACGAGGGCGTTACGGGCGTAGGAATCGGATAGGACTTAGACTTGTAGTTTTTATTGGACCACGCCTTGGTGTTCGACAGAAGGGTGGTGGGGGAGAGCGTGGTTACGTTCTTGAGTGTAAAAAAATCCATCTCGTCCTCTCTCGTCCAGTCGCCAGTAGTCCAGCCTCCTTTGTGTGCGGTTACGGTATTAGTTGCCACGTGTTCCGTTTTCTCGGCAATGTGGCTGCGCTTGCCACGCATAGCTCCTCGCAATCACCTACTTCAGTGGCACGCGTGTTCGTGTCACCACCTCGCATCGCGGCTCGTGACCCTCGCCGCATTCCGCGCGGTCATACTCTAAACGTCGCGGGGGACGGCCCCCGCCGAACGTGGGGACGCACCAAATGTGCCACATGCCTCGCCTACGCTTGTTGAGGGTTCTGGTCGTCGCCGTGTTCTTTGTCGTGGGCACTGTGACCCCCGTGCGCGCCACGGCGAACACTACGAACGGCACTGAACTTCCCGAGTGCACGTGCTGCCAGGAGGCGATGAAATTCAGGGGATACGTCGACAACACATGCCGCGTCAAACCGGGGGGGTTGTCTGCAGAAAAAGCCGCTGTGAGCGCGTCCGCTATTCTCGCCGCGTACCCGAACTCCCAAAGCGGCATGTACTGGATCAAAATCCCGGGTGGTGTCGGCGCGAAGCAGGTGTACTGCGACATGGCCAACGGGGGCTGGATGCTCGTCATGCGCGGGCTCGGGGTGGATAATATTGATTACGGGGATGCTCGGTGGACGTCTTCCGACGAAATCGACGCGCACAGTTTGCTGACCCCGGAGTTTGGCACGTTCGCCAAATCTGCCGCGTTCGCGTCTTACGACTTGGCATCGCGCGTTTTAGTCGTGGCTGGAGGTTTCAGCGGCGCCAACGCCGATGGCAAATTCCGATCCTTCGAGTTTGACTTTGGCTCGCCGGCGGCGGCGCCGGCCAATCTCATGTTCACCACCCAAAGCGCGATGTCGTGGAATTCGTCGTACGGGCTCTGGAGATCCACCTTTGGCCAAGACCGGTCAAACGTCCCTATGTTTCAACGAGGCGGAAGCAGCGCAAACCAGACCATAGCGTTGGACAGGGCCGTGCTGGGGTGCGGTACGGCGATGATGTTTGGTTTCCAAGCCAGAGACGGCGCGAACGACGTGAACAGCGGGTTGGGTAAGTATTTCCCAATAACCACATTCCGCCGACTGATTGCCCATACAAGACTGACATTTATTTTATTTCAATCAGGAACGAACCCGGCGGGGTGCGGCGGATCGGGGTACAGCGGCTTCGCGGGTGGGAGCTGGATGGGCAACTACGGCTCGGTGCAGATCTGGATGAAGTAGGGTTGGGGTTGGGTTGGTGAAGGGGTGTTTGTATTGTGAAATGTTTGTATCATGTTTTGTGACGGGGGAGACTATCCGCTCGACGAGTGCTTGTATTAAGAAAAAAAGAAGCGAAACGTGAGTGATTCATGCCTTCCACTTGGAAAGGATCGCGGCTTCCCCTACGTTCATGCACTGTTCGGTCGCGCGCGTCTGTGTGCCGTCGTGCGGAGATGCGTCGCTTGGCGCTCTTCGCGCCTCGGCGGGGCTACGCCGCGCGTCCAGCCGTGCCTGGCCCGGGCACGCCCGCCCCGCCTGGCGGGTTCAAGCACCCTCCTATGCCCGAAAGCTTGGCAGGCACGCAATGCGTGGTGGCGGTGGCATCCGGAAAAGGCGGGGTGGGCAAATCAACCACCGCGGTGAACCTGGCGTGCGCGGCGGCGTCGGTGCTTGGTTTGAGGGTCGGTTTGCTAGACGCGGACGTCACTGGGCCGTCTATTCCAACCCTGATGAACCTGAAACACAGCGGGCCCCCGATGTTGACCCCCGACCAACAGATGATCCCGTTACAAAACCATGGCGTGAAATGCATGTCCATGGGATTCTTGATCCCAATCGGCGGCGCCGCGGTGTGGCGCGGGCCGATGGTGATGGGCGCGATCGGTAAGATGATTCGAGGCACGGCCTGGGGTGAGCTAGACGTGCTTTTCATCGACATGCCCCCTGGGTCAGGGGATGCGCACATCTCCGTGAGTCAGCAAGTCCCGCTAAGCGGCGCCGTGGTGGTTTCCACGCCAAACGACTTAGCGCTCGCCGACGTTACCCGGGGCGTGGACGCGTACGCAAAGGTTAACGCGCCGATTATCGGGTTCGTGGAAAACATGGCGTACTTTGAGGTGCCTAACAGTAATACGGGTGATGATACGGGTAGTGACAGTACTGAGAACTCTTCAAAGAGTGCTAATACTGATACGGGTGCCGGTACCGGTACTGATACTACTCCTGATACTGTTGGCAAAAATACGTCCCGTCAGTCCCCTCCGCCTACGCGCCACTACATCTTCGGCAACGGGGGCGTTTCGCGAATCGCGAAAGAAACTGGCGTTGAGCTCCTGGGCGAAGTCCCCCTGGATCCGAACGTGGTGCGCACCTCGGATGCCGGGACGCCGGTGGTTACCTCAGCCCCGAACAGCGCGGCGGCGATTGCGTACGTCAACATGGCGCGCCGAATATTAGAAAAAGCGAGAAAGATTGAGGCGTGATTAGGGGAAGTTTAGAGGGACGACGTACAAGGAGGGTAGAGAAAGATTGAGGCGTAATGTGGGGAATTAGAGGTACAAGTAACAGTAGTAGTAGTAGCGTGCATATATCGAAACGAAGCGGTTCGGACAGTCAACAGTACCGGTAGTTCGCATAGGGTAAAGATAGAAACACAAAACAAAACACACAAACTCACTGCAACCTTCGCTGCCTCTGCTTCTCTCGGGCCGCGCGGGCGCTTCCTACAGTAGTTCACAGCTCTTCGTTGTCGAAATCGCCGAGCGGTTCAAAGTACCCGGCGGGCGCCGGGTTCCGCCGGCCGAGCGCCTCGTCCACCCGGTCCCTTATCTGGTCCATCACGTGTCGCACTTGTTCCGGCATGTACTGCCCGAGGTTGAACTTACCATAGGCCCAGATGAATGCGGCGACTGCGGCGAAGAGCGACAGAATAACCAGAAACGCGCGCGTCGCGGCGGACATGGCGTTTTTCTCGCCGTCATCCTTTTTATTCTTCGCCCCAGGCGCTCCAACCGTGAAACTGCCAACCCCGAGCGCGTCGCGGTCGCCAACACAGCTCGTGCCCGCGATCATGCGCTTGTTGCTGTTCGGGTACTGCTGCCCGACCAAAGCGGGGCACTTATCAAGCTCGATGTTCGGCATGCGGTCGCACTCGCCGAACTCCACCTGGCGCTCGGCGCCGTACTGGCACTCCACGTCGTACGCGCCGCACGCGCAGTTCGTTTCGGTTGTTTTCGTGCGCTCGTAGTCGTTGTCGTTGAGACAACAGCTGTCCCGTTTCCGCCGTTCCATGGTGTACTTCTTTCCCAAAATACACCCGTCGCTGTCACCCGGCACGGTGGGGTTCCAGATCTCGTAGTCGCCGGCCGTGTCGCACTTGGGGAACGTAAACGGCCTGTGATTGCAAAAAAAAAGTGTCAGTCTTGTATGGGTAACAGTCGGAAGGATTTGGTGAAATGCAATACGTACGCGTTGTTCGAGTCCTTCAGGGACGCAAAGTCAATCGTGTACACCACGCCGTCGGGGTCTCCGTCCCCCGAAACCTCCACCGAGTCCGTGCCGTGCACCAGGAACACTAAACCGTCGCCAACCGGGTCGACGCGGATGTTGTGCACGTTCATTTCCCGCGCCAACGGCAGGTCGGTCCATGTTTCGCCTTCGTCTTTCGAAAACTGAATCTTGTTCGCGGGGCCCAGGGAACTCATCTTCGCCGCCACGATCAACCCGCCTTTGTTGCCAAACTCGTAGATGTGCGGCCCTTGCAGGATTTCGTCCCAGGACGCGCCTGAATCGCGTGACAGGTACGTATTCACCACACGCGGGTCGAAGGAAAGCGCGTTTGCCACGTTCCCAGTCGCGATGACAACCCCGGGGGCGTTCCGCTGCGAGTACACGCTCCCCAGCCGCGTTTCCCAGGTCCCGACGTCCCACGACGAAGCGCCGTGCAGGTGAAGCTGGCACACGCCGGCGCATACGATGGGCTTCCCGGTGGCGTCAACAGAAGGAGGCACCAGGGGTTGCCACGCCCCGCCGTTGTTGTAGCTTATCCGCGTTTGTATAAACTCCGCGGGGTCTCCGAGCGCGCCGCTCGCAACTTGGTTGGCGAAGTAAATCCCGGGAATGCCCTCCACGTTTGTAAAATCGACCGCTCCGCCCAGGTAAAGCGCGCGCCTCATGGAAAGCGAATACAGCTGGCCTGACTTGTCGGAACTATAAATATTGCCAATAGGCGCCGCCCTCGCGACTTCGTCTTCTTCGTCATGGTCCACGACGATGAAGTCAGGCCCTGAAACGTCGTCCCGGTAGTCGAAGATTGTGTACCCGTTGTCCGCCACGGAAACGGGAAAACACGCGCGCGCGAAGTTCTTGCCGCCGTCGATTGATAGTTGTAACTCAACCTGCCCTCCAACAAACCCGTCTCGCTCGTCCTCCGATGCACCGTGAAACGCCTCGCAATCCGCGTTCTTCGCAACGTAAACGTCCTTTCCTAGGGTCTGGAACACGTTGCCGCACCGCATCAGGGTCTGGTGCGCGCTCGCGAACAAATCGGTTGAGTACACGAAGTGCACGTTGTAGTCCCAGTTGTACCCGGCCCTTTGTTTGAGGTGCTCCAGGTCTTCGTACACGGTGGCCATGATGCCCGGCTTGCCGTCAACCTGGTCAGGGGCCCAGTTGAAGTCCAAAAAAGACACCACGCGGTGCTGTGAGTTGTCCACCAGGTTCACCCAGCTCTTCCCAAAGTCAGGGGAGTAAAACAAGTCGTGCCCGCACGAGCCATCCGCGCTCGTCACGAAGTCGCGGTCGTCGCAGGATTTCCGGGTGACTCGCACCAACACCTGTTCCGGGTTGTGCGGGTTCATGTGGAACGAGCCCTCGATGTGCCCCCCCGCGATCGTGCTCGGGGATTTGAAACACTCCGCCCCCGTGTCTTCCAGCCCGCACGGCTGAATCCAAGTATCCCCCAGGTCTCTCGACGCCCAGTGGTATTTCGAAGTGCAGCGCTGGTACCCGCTCGCGTCTGCTTCGAGCTGACACCCTTGAAGAATCAAGTGCTCGCTTTGCACGTGCCCGGTGGCTGAGTCGGTTCGGGATGTTAAAACCCTGGCGACGTCCATGTCGCCGCCGGTGCCTTTCAGCTGCGGGTTCACCAAAACGAAAGAAGCGCCGTTCGTGTTCGACGCGTACACTTTGCCTTTCTCGGTGAGCACGAAAAGCTTGGTCTGTTTTTTTAGGGGGAAACGAGGTGGGTGATGCGGCATTTGGTCAGCACTGTACCGGTAGGGAACAGTTCGGGGCCGTGTGGTGCACTGTGTCACTTATACTGAATCGGTATACTGTGCCACTGGTACTACCCATGCTATCACTTCGTCAAGAGCATCAAAAGCGCGGAACTCGTGAAGCGAAAGATGATGTAAAAACGAGTGTTTTGTTTTCATCGAATCCTCGACGTACCTTGCCGCTTTGCGTGGTGATCCACTCCACTTCGTACGGATCCGTGCCGAGGCCGGTTTGCTGTGTTTTGGGTGAGACAAGGGTTGATTGGTGTGGTGGGTCAGCGCGTGACAAAAACAGTGTGCGCGCCGATCGTGCGCCCCACGACGTGGTGGTCTCTTCGAGAATCTGAGTGTCGTGGCGACGTTTCGCACGTGTTCTTTTTCCAACACGCACCGATGGCTGCAGCTTGGCGAACGTCTGAGAACTCGCGCATGCCGCGTCGGCGTGCCACACCGACGCGAGCGTGAGCACCGCGAAAAGCACGGCGGCACGGTTCATGGTGTGAATCATGGCGCCGCGTGATGTGACGCGGCGTCCCGCCCGACGCGTTCCAAAGAAGTGCAAAATTTTACCGACTCGTCGCGACTTTTTTCTTGTTTTTCGCACAAGGCGAGATCTGAACGACTGCGAACGCCTAAGGCCTCACAACCTCACACGCGACCGCCTGGCACCGCCTGGCTCACGTTCCGCGTCGTCACCCCACCGCCCGTCAGTGGATCGGTAACGAAAGCACCGCTCGCGTGTTCACCGTCACACCACCGCGGATCTGTTTTCACTCCCGCTGTTCAAAGTCAAACACTTTCCAGTTCCATCGAAGCCAAAGGCGACGCAGAGACACACTCCTCTGGAACCATGTCGGATCAATCAGACGCGATGAAGCAGTTTAACGAGCTTCAGGTACGTGCCGATCCCACAGCGCAGAGGGAGGGACGATCGCGGGAGCCCTCTTTGGTTTGGACGAACCCGATCGGGACTTCCCAGATCTCCCGATTTCAAAGTGCCCACACGCGTTCTTTTCTTTTCACGTTTGCCTGACACAAACTTCTCAAAATCAAAAACAGAACAAGTTCGTGGAGACGACGCAGAAGGCGAAGCACTTGACGCAGACGATCATGCAGCGCGAGCAGGACATCCGGCGCAGCGCGCTGACTGGCACGGAGATGTCCGGCTTGCCTGAAGACGTGGGGTGTTACAAAGGCTTGGGCCGTTCCTTCGTCAAGGAGCCGATGGCGACAATCATGACGACGCTGGAAAACACGGTCAAGGCGGCGACCTCCGAGATCGAATCCGCGAAGCAGCAACGCGAGTACCTCCAAAAAACCCTCACGGAAACCGAGGCGAACATCAAGGAGCTGCTTCAGGGCAACGAAGCGCTGTCGCGTGAGCTGCTACAGAACGGGTACCGGTGAGAATAGGGGTGTGGCGTTTTGGGAAGAGAATTTGAGATGGATGGGTCACCGAGCTTTTTGGTGAAAAACATCTGTCTTTTCTTTTCAATTCAATTCTGTTAAATATATGTGCAAGCAACGGCGTTGAAGCTGACTCAACTTTCTCTCTTGTCGATACCGCACGAAGTATTTCTGTGCGTATCGCTCTCATGACTCGCGTGATGATCTGATCAAAGCTTAATCATCTTACCTTACGCGGTGGCGAGGACGTACAATCCAACCAAAACCAGAGTTCCAACAAGAATCTCGGGTTCGTAGTGTTTCGGGTAAATCACCGGGAGCTTGTCCAGGTACCCGAACTTGGCGTTGAACGGGTGCAGCGCGGCGATGCCAATGGCGGAGACCACGGAGATCTGCAACGCGAGCATGGCGTCGTGCTCCATTAGCTTGTAGAGGGCGAAGCATAGGGAAAAAATGGGCACAGAAATGCCGCGCACCCAGAATCGGAGCATTTTCGTCGCGGGGACTTTGAAGAACTGCGAGGTCATCTTGTCAGGCGTGAGCAGCATTTGAGCGCCGTACACGCCGAAAATGACGCAAAAGGCGGTGACGTACTGCGTAGGGGAAACGAGACCCATCGTGAGGGAAGGAAGTGTGGGGACAGCGGGGGAGCGGTGTTAAATGAAGTGAATGCACCTCGCTATTTCTCCGCCAATTCAGGAGTTACGGTTAGTTTTCGCGCCTTTTCGAAGCACGTGACTGGTTGCCGGTGAGAAAAAAACAATTCACGAGGTGTGCCGTCAGCATGCTGACGCTGCATGTGCGTGTGCCGTGATTCAGCACTTGAAATGCCGTACACCCTCGTAGTCTGCACAATCCCCAAACCTGTTATTTAAACCGTTTTAAACCCTCATTTCAGGGCTCCAGGTGGGCAACCCAATCGGGTGCCTGCCAAATCCCTGGTCCATCCAATGCGGATGGCGCGGAAAAAACGCTACCGGGCGTGGTTTTGGGGTTATAACTCGTGGTGCCTTCCAAGGGAGCCTGCAGAAAAAAGATAGGGTTCTTTTTAGCGATGAATGAGAATTCGTCCTCACGATCGACGTGACGCATTTGCGCGTCATTATCACCGCACCTCCTCTTCGTTCAAGAAGAAAACCGGCACCATGCAGGCTGCCATGACCATGAACACCCTCGGCCTGGCCGGCGCCGCGCGCCCCAGCGCGCGCGTCTCCGCCAAGAAGGCTTCCGTCTTCGGCGCCCCCAAGGCCTTGGTTGGCAAATCCACGGTCTTCTCGGTCCGCAGGAGCGTCGCGCCTCACGGCATGCGCGTCATGGCCGCGGCGGAGCCCATCATGGAACCCCTTTTCAAGGGTATCAAGGATGACCTCGCCGCGCGCGGGCCTCTGTACCTGGATGACTTCAAGCAAGGCATCTCCACCAAGTCCCTGGTACGTGATCCGCTACGAATAATCCGTTTGAATCTCGATTAACTCGAAAAGTCGCGTTCGCGATGGGTGGTTTTTGCCGCGTCGATCAAGACGCGCGCGCGTGTTTTTTTTCCCCGCGCCGCGAACAATCGGTCGATCGAGACGTAGCACCACGTTCCGTGTTTCACCGAGGCGCGAAGCCAAAGGACACCGCGACGCATCAGCCGCGGTCGTTAGCGTCACCGTCGTTTTCAAACGTCGCGTGCCACGTGGAGTTTCTGGTCGTTTCCAAGAAAGATGGGAGTTTTTTTTTGGCGGACGCGCGCGCTTCTCAAACTCCTCCAAGACCACACGCTGACCTTTGCTTCTTTTCTTTCGTCCCAACCCAGGCTTCGATTTTCTTCCTGTTCTTCGCCGCGCTGGCGCCCGCCATCGCGTTCGGCGCGGTGCTGACGTCGGCGACGGCCGGCATGCTCGGCGCGACTGAGGTGATTTTGGCCACCGCTATTGGTGGCGTGGCGTACTCCGTGCTTTGCGGGCAGCCCATGTCCATCCTGGCGAGCACCGGGTCCGTGGTGACGTACACCGCGATTCTTTACCAGACGTGCGTCGCGCAGGGTTTGCCTTTCTTCGGCACCTACGCCTGGACCGGCATCTGGACTGCTATCATCCTGATGTTCGTCGCGGTCACGTCGTCCAGTAACTTGGTCAGATTCTTCACCAAGTTCACCGACGAAACCTTCGCCGCGCTCGTGGCGATCATCTTCTGCGTCGAGTCGTCGAAGAAGATCATCATGATGTTCTTCAACAGCAACATCAGCTCCACGCTGGCGATGGGGTCGTGCATGGTTGCCGTCGTGACCCTCGGCACCGCCTTGGCCATCTCCAACTTCAAGTCGTCGCCCTACGGCCCCGCCGGTATCCGCACCGCCATCGGCGACTTCGCCCCCACCATCGCCGTCGGCGCCGGTGTTGTCTTCGCGCAGTGGCTCGCCGCGAACTACGGCTTCGCGTTCGAGGCCCTGTCCCTGCCCGACTCCCTGGCGCCCACCGCAAACCGCCCGTGGATCGCCGACCTTGCCGCCGTGCCCAACAACATCAAGCTCATGACCATGGCCGCCGCGCCCGCGTGCGCGATTCTTCTGTACATGGACCAGAACATCACCACCCGTCTCGTGAACAACAGCGCCGGCCTCAAGAAGCCCGGGGCGTACCACCTTGACATGTTCTGGCTCTCCATCATCACCGGCCTCACCTCCATCTGCGGCCTGCCCTGGATCTGCGCCTCCACCGTGCACTCCATCACGCACGTCAAGTCGTTGACGGACACCACCAAGGACATGAACACCGGCCGCGATGTCGTCACCGGCGTGACCGAAACCCGCTGGACTCCCCTGATTCTCAACGGCCTCATCGGTTTGTCCATCGTCTCACTCAAGCCCGTGCTCGTGCAGATCCCCATGTGCGTGCTCTCCGGTTTGTTCTTCTACCTCGGCCTCGCCGCGATGCGCGGGAACGAGTTCCTGGAGCGCGTCAGCATGCTGATGATCACGGACCCCCAGGAGATGCCCAAAACCCACCCCCTGGTGGAAGGCGGCGTCGACCTCGGCGTCCTGAAGAAGTTCACCGTCATGCAAATCGTCTGCCTCGGCGTGATGTGGTGGGTCAAGGGCTCCCCCGCCGCGATGCTTTTCCCCATCCTCATCGCCGCGCTCGGCCCGGTGCGCATCATCGCCGGGAAGGCGGGCTGGTTCTCGCAGTCAGAGCTCAACCTGCTCGACGAGCAGGTGGAAACCGACCCCGGGTACGTCAAGGCGTAAGTCAGTTTGACTGACACGCGCAACTCTAAATTGAACGGTCGCGCGGTGGTCCGTGTCGGACGGGTTGGCGACGCGGCGGTGATTGCGGGTGGAGTGAGGCCACGGAGTATCAACAGATGAGAACACGGAACGCGCGACGCGAAGGTCACTTCATGACTCATTACGGACCGTCTTCGCGAACGAAAAACCATTCTTAATAGACCAACGTTCGTCGCCAAAGAAATTATCACCCTCGGCTGCTTCTTTCTCTTCTCCTGCAGTTGTAGTGCTCCTCCCCAAGAATCTCAGTCTCTTGAGTTTTCTCTCACTGCGCCACGTCGCGCTAGCCGGTCGCCCGGTGGCGATGTTGACGCCGGCGCGTTGCCCCGCGGTCGCTCCATGTCGAGCTTCGTGGGTCACTTTTCGACGCGTTCGGCGGAACGCTGGTCAGGCCCGCGCCGCTCGGCGGTCACCGGTGGCGGTCGCGGTACCTGTATCAATTCATAAAATGGACGAGGACGCGTCGGCACCCACCGTGATCAGAGCTCCACCCGGTTCGCGCATCTACTTCGCGTACGGCAGCAACGTCAACACCAAGACCTTCACCGGCACACGGGGCATCGTCCCTGCCGCGTCGTATCCCGTGGTTCTTCGCGGGTACCGTTTGGTGTTTAACGTCCCCGGCTTGCCGTTCGTGGAGCCCGCGTTCGCGTCGGTGAAAAAAGTTTCTCGCGATGTTGATGCACAAAAAAAAGAAAACACGACGAACGAAGACGAGTTTGACGTGTACGAAAACGAAACCCACGGCGTGGCGTACGTCGTGACCGAGACGCAGTGGAAGGCCATCTTGCGAAGTGAGACGTCGTACGTGTGCGAAGACGTGGTGGGTGAGGTTTATACGAGTTATCAGTCAGAAAAAACTATGATTGAAGCCACGACGTTGACGTTCCCGGACGTCGACGTCGGCGGCGTGACGCTTTTGCCGTCGAGACGGTACTTGGACTTGCTAAAGGAAGGCGCTTCTGAGTGGACTTTGGATGCCGGATGGGTAAACTACTTGACAAGGAAGGTCCAAGCGTACGACAGCAATTTAAACCCGGGAAAAGCGGCGGGAGCGGCGGTGGCGGCGATGAGCTTTGCGCCGCTGGTACTTTCAGCGGCGCCGTTTGTAGCCGCGGCGGCGGCCGCAAAAGCGTTCGAAAAAACCGCAAACTCTTTTGATACCAACAGCACCGAAAACATTTCGGAAGAAATCGTGGAAGCCGCGGTGGCGGAGGGATTCCGAACGTTAGGCACCGTGACGTGGCGGGTGCATAACGTGTTGTGGGCGCCGTTGTTTGGCAGCGGGGGAAATAACGACGAGTAGAAACGTAGCGTGACGGAGTATTCCGGAGTAGTTGGTATGGTAGTAGTGGTGATTTTAGTAGGGTAGTCATAATTTCACAGAGTAGCTCGAATGATACGCAACTCACAAGTCACTCAACACCGGGCCACATCATTGCTGTATTGGGTCCTTCAGAAGAAACGCAGACAAAGCTCAGCGGCGTCCGCGACCGCGCCCGCCGCCTCGCGCGCCGCGACCGCCGCCTCGCGCTCCCCCGCCTCGTCCTCCGCCCCGCCCTCCGCCCCTTCCTCCCCCTCTACCTCCGCCTCTACCTCCGCTCGCCGACCGAACTTGCGGCTTGAATCCCGGGAACAGCGTCTCCACGCACTTCCGGTACGAGAAGTCCTCGGCGCTGCCGTCACTCCTTAGCACCATGTAGCACCGCGTGTCGTGCTCCGGGTGGTTGCGAATCTGGAACGTTTTCACGCCGCACCCGATCTTCTTCGTGGCGTCAGGGTGCGCCCTTTTCAGGCACTGCTCCACCACCGCGAACTCGTACTCGTTCATGTCCTGGTTCACGGTCATGTTGTTCAGAATCCAGGAGAAGTACTTGATCATGTCCTCCGGTGATGCGAACTCCTTGGGGCCGAGGGTGACCGGAACCCACTCCTTCTTTTCCTTCTTCGCATCAGGCGCGGCATCGACCGCCTCCTCGGCTTTGCGCTTCTCCCCAACCTCCGCGACAGGGACCTCAGCGACGGCAGGGACCTCCTCCTCGGGTTTCGTCTCGTCGTCAGCCATCGTGCGCGGGGGCGACTGTCGAAACACGCGGAAAGGCGCGCGGGACGAATGAACCCGCGCGTACGCACGCCCGCCGTTCTGGATTGCTCTCGGAGAAAAAACACGGCCGCCGCCAAAGAAAACAGAAAAAAAAACAAATCAGACCAAAGTTGATTGGTACGCGCTGCTTTTCATCGTGTCGTCTGGTTTCGATCGACAGTATTGATCGACGCAATTCGTCAAAAAAAAAAAGGCACTCCATGAAAACTCGATGCGTCCCAGGAAAAGTGTCTCCGACTCAGAAACGCTTATTCGCAGTTCCGTTCCCCTCTCCGAAACGGCACACCAGTCGGGGTCCTTCCCACTCCTCCGGGCACGGAGTCGGGTGAGCTTCGTGGCGCTTCGCCACACAAGCGGCTCCCGACTGCTCTTTTTCAGCTTACGTTTAATCATGGGCCTCGCGGACCCCCTCGGGGATGCGCTGACGAACTCCCTTGCGAACTTAATTCTGTCCCGTCAGAATCCGCCCAATGCGCGTTTGAGGTCAAGCACAGCAGGCACGTCGTCAATTCGAGACGAAGGGACGACACAAGAGAGAGATGCAATGTCCCCTTCAATGGCCTCTCAAAGCGCGAACGGAACTCGCGATACCGACGCAGAGTTGGTGGTGTCGCGAGCCACCAAAACGTTTCTAGATTTCGTGGATGGGGATGGAAACGAAGTGCGTGTCCCCAAATTCCAACGCGCGCGGAACGGACGTGGCGCTGATGAGAACAAACCGCCGCCCCTGTCAGACAAGCAGAGGATTGCACAGGGTAAATCGCGATCCGTGGAGCTGTGGAAAAAAATAAACCCCGGGTACGTCACCGGTATGCAACACCAATCCGAGTACGCAGGGTCCCTGGCGCTGACGCTCGAAAGGCTGGAACTCGCGAAGTACGGCGATAAAAAAGCATTCAAGCACCACCTCGCGAAAACAGACACGAGCGTTTACGTCGAAGCGGTGGCGAGGGAGCGGATAATTTCAAAAGCATTGGCGGCGGAGGCGGTGCGGGAGATGGATTTGGCGAACGCGGCGAAAGTGAGCTCGAAAGCGAACTCGGTGGCAGGGGACGCGCCGGCCGCGGCGCCGGCGGAACAAACGTGATGCGTTTTTTAGATTCGCAAGGCATCACTCTATTGGCCGTTTACTTTATCGCCGTTTCTATTGAAGCATTCTGTTAACAGTATCTTCTACGTTTCATTAGTGTACGACCGCGCGCGTCCGCTCATTCCAGTCGCCGCCTCTAACGGCGCATCGGAAGCGGCGCCGTGCTCGTCTCGCTTCGGCCCGGGTTCCAACCCAGAGTAGGTTCGGCGGGTCAGTAGGTACTGCGCGCCCGATTTGACGTCCGATATTTTCCCGCCCCCCGCGCGTCGCGCCACAGCGTCAACCGCCCGGACCGCCAGACGCATCTTCGCCTTTGTCCGGTGGCCGTCACCAAGCACGTCGTCATCCGAATCCGAATCCTCATCATCGTCATCATCGTCATCGTCATCTTCCCCACCCCCCCGCGAACCCGACCTCACTTGGCCGTCGAGAAAGGAAAACTCAGGTCCAAGTTCGTTGTCCAAGTTCTGTACCTTCTCATCGCCCGAAGTCGGCGCCAGCAAGTGCTCGAACCCCAAACGCACCTCCCCGTCCCACACCGACCCGTGCGTAAACGCGACTTGCGCTTCCCACGGCGTGATCACTGGTTGTAAATAATCGCGGCCGTCGATAAGCGCGGCGTGTTCGCACGAAACCAACACGAAACTGTGATTGCAAAAGAGAAATGTCAGTCTTGAGTCTTGAGTATATGTAGTATACTTCCTTTTAATGACTAGTGTAGTCAAAGAGGGGCAGTAAACAGTGTGCCTGGATTTGGGAAAGGCCCAATACTTACCACTCAATCTCGGGAAAGTTCGCGAGCTTTTGCGGGTTGGGTTTCCCCGCGACCACGGTGTACGATTTCCGCCCGCTCTTCGCAATCAGGGTCCTTAGGTTTTTAATCGCAGTGAGGTACCCGGCGACACCCAGGGTTCCTGCCATGATACCGACCACGTTTGAGTTCCGAGCTTTCTCGATTAAAAAACGCCGGCGCTTAATCACGCGAGCGGTTTGTTCCGACCCCGCCGCTTCGGTTGTTAACTTGGAATCAATAGGCGTGACTTGCGCGATACCCAAACACCGCCCGTGGAGCACCGCGAGCGCCATGGTCAACGCGGGTGAGTCACCGGAACCGACCCACACGAACGCACACGACGCACGGCCGGAGGTCACGCCAGACGGGAGCGTGAAATATTGCCCACCCACGCGCTCGACTTCGGTTTTTGTATCCGCCACGTTTGGCGCGCAGGGCGTTTCTTTTTTCGTCCAAGAGTCATCGGCGACAGGCGCGGCGGCTTCCGAACTCGAACAGGTTTTATTTGTGGCACCACACGTGACGCATGTAGCCTCGTTCGCACTCCCCCCGCACCTGTCACTTGAGCACGCGCATGCGCCTCCGCATCGTCGGTGGGTGGTGACCATTGCTCGCTCGCGCGGAAGCACCTCGACGGGCGCCGACTCGGCGACGACAATCGGGCATGTGTTCGCGTCCGCGCTCGTTTCAGCCTCAATCCTCTCGCAAAGCTCCTCGACTTGATGCGTGTGTTCCTGGTCCACCAGGACGATAAGCGCCTGGCATCGCGTTTCGTCATCGCTCGCCGTATCCGGTGCGGCGAGTGCCGCGGCGTGCGCTTGAATCGCGGCGGCGCACGCCGCGACGTCGATGTCCACTTTGTTGAACACGAATCTGGCGGGCAACCGCGCGACGGGGGACATGCACGCCCTGCCGAAGTGCACGATACAATCCGCGTTGTGGTGCGCCGCGGCGACTTCGTCCACGCAGCACGACCCGAATGTCGTGTCCGCGAGCACGAACACGCGCGTCGGCACTCCTTCCACGCAATCGGGACCGGAGTTGCACACACGCTCCAAGGCCGCCGCCACCGCCACCGCGTCTCCCAGGAGTTCGTCCGGCATCTGCAGCGCTACGCGTTTGTACCCACCGGCGTTGACCCACCCAGCGGTCGCGGCTAGTTCGTACGACGACTCAAGGCGCGCGCTGTCGGTCATGGACGACATCGAAGGCGACGCCGCGAGACGCGAAGTGCCGAAACCGAGGGAAGGATGCATTTGTTTTGCCGGGTGAATTTTGTGACTGTTTGGGCATCTTGCGTCTTGCGAGTTGCGAAAGCTATACGGACACCATATGGATTGATTGTCCGCGTGGAAGTACACCGTAAGAGCTCCCAAGGTATTACCAGTCTTGGAGTGAAAGGTATCGTACAATAATGTATGCATATGTTACAAGTAAATAATGCCAGTCACACGCGTCTCTTATATTTTTGTACAAGCGCGCTGCGACGACATACCAGGATTATTCAGTCGGCATGATTGCAAACGGGGTGCATGATTCAACCGCCGACGTTCAGGTCACTCAGGTCCTGACTCAGGACTGACTCAGGTCACGCAGGAGTGTCGTTCAATCTAATTATTCCGCCTCGACGTCCGTAAATTTCACTTCCGTTTCCGGCAAAGCACGCCCACGTTCCCAACCTCGCGTTGCGGTCCGATCGCGTCCAGCATCGGGACGTACATCAGAAACGTGGCGAGCAGCGAAAACACCATGGACAGCATGACGATCAAGCCGAACTTGTTGAAGAACGTTATTTGCGCGAAAAACAGAATCACGGCGGATACGAGGGTGGTGAACGCCGCGGAGATTATCGGGAACCCGAGGGCGGCGACGGCTTCTTTGGTGCGCGCTTCCCGGGTGTTGGATTCATCGTCGTCGTTCTCAGCGTCGACGCTCTTCTCCGCGTGTTCGTTGTACGCCACACCTAAGTGAATGACGAAATCCACGGAGAGGCCGATTAGAATGGAGAAGCAAATGCCCTCCAGGAACCCTAACGTCCACCCGATGGCCACGACCGTGGCGGTGACGGCGCCTAGAATCGTCAGAATCGCGACCAGGGAATACAGCGTGATGACCACGTTGCCAGTACCCAACAACACCACGAACCCGCAAAGCAACAGCGTCACGAACGCCGCGGTGTACGCCCCGATCTCCATCTGCTCAACAGTGTCCATCCAGTGCCACGCCTTGCCGGCGTGGAACCCGTTTCGCAGCCCAACCGGCGCCGTCGCGAGCGCGGCGGTCATGTACGCGTCCCACTTGTCGTAGTCTTTTCTTAAAACGTCAATGGGCGAGGTCCATGAGATGTTACTTGCGAAGGACAGCTGCATGAAGAACAACCTTATGTCGTCGTCGGAGTCAGTGCCGGTGGGTTGGTAGAACATGCGCAGCGGCGACTCGGCGTCGCTGCCAAACTGCTCGGCGTTTAATTCCGCGAAGTGCTTCATGCACTTTATCGACTTGGTCACAACAACGGGAAACCCGGCTTCGCCGCACGCCGAGGTGAAGGCGTCCAGCAACGGCGTGTTGTTGTCGCAGGTCATCAGGTCTTGCCCGGCGCACGCGGTTTGCCGTGAATATTGACCATTCATCCATTCCTTGAAGTACGTAGGAAAGCAGCTTGAGCTTTCCGTCATTAACAAATCGGTGTCTTCGCAAAATTTCACGAGCCACACCTGCGCCTCCACGCTACTCGGATCAAAGCTCGGATCCAGCTTCAGGTCGGGCAATTTTTTCGGGTTCAGGTGGTTGAACACGGGCTGTTTGGGAAAAAAAAGACGTCAGTCTTTCGTGATGTGTATGCGGGGATGGGAAGGGTATAGTAGTGTGACCTCTGGTAAATTGACACCGTACCGTGTCTGTTTACCACAGTACTGGTAAACGTTACTGGTCATACAGCGTCACGTCCATCAGGGTCCGTAAACAGTCGGGGGGATTTGGAGTTGGGAATCACGTACCTCGTCGTACGGCACGGAACCGAAGTTCAAAGAAACCCGAAGTTGCCCTTCGCTGGAATCCATGAACCCGTTTTTCTTAAGCACGCCGTAAATCTCAAGCGGGTGGTCCTCGCCTGTTGTGAACGAAAAGGGTCAGTCGCGAGTCGGCGAGTGTGGGTGTACTTCGTAATGTGTATCAGGGATTGGGTATAGTAGTGGTGTGACTTTCCGACTGTACTCCATAAAGAGCAGGTAACAGTGCACTTGTGATGTATGTAGTAACTTCCTTTTAATGACGGCCGTGTACTCACGTAGGGGCAGTAAACAGTGTGCCTGGATTTGGGAAAGGCCCAACACGTACCTAGCAACAAAACGTCGTTGTTCTTCGGGGTTTCCAGTTTCGTGGCGCCCCACAGCGCGGCGGCACCCAGCCCGAGTGTGCAAATCAGCAAAGGCCACCTTAAGTTGTGCAGAAACGGGTACAGCTTTTCCCGGCAGAACACTTCGGGGGGCGAGCCGGAAGAGTTTGTTACTTTTGTTTCACCCTCCAGGTCGTGTTTGCTTTGAACTTTTGAGGTCACGTCGCCAGGTCCAAGGTTGCTTTGTCCTTTACTTGTCGCGTCGCCCCTACCGCCGCGTCGTTCCTTTATCCAGGCGAAGACGTCGAAACAAAAACTCGCCTTTTCCCGGGAACGCATGAGCTCGTGCTGGAACGCGACGCAGCTGGCGAAGATTGTTATGTTGTAAATGTAGTCGAACACAATCAGCGAGGCCATGAATATGGAAAACACTCTGATCGGCGCGATCGGCGTGATCGCCGACGCCAGAAACGCCGCCGTGGTGGTGAGCGAGGTTAAAAACATAGCCCAAGTCGCTTCCCAGTACGCGTGAGACGCAACCTCCGTGGCGGATGCGTTGGGGGAAAGCTTGGCGTACGCGCTTTGCCACTTGTCGAAGAAAACAAAGCAATCATCCGCGCCGACGCCGATCAAAACGAACAAACCTGCGAGTGTAACAAAAAAGTGTCAGTCTCAGTCGGCGAATGTGGGTTTGTAACAGTTGCGAGTACGCCAGTAAACGTTACCAGTAGTGCAGTCGACCAGGAGCAGTAAACAGTGCACTTGTGATATATTTGTAAGCATTACCAGTACTGGTAATGTTGTTACTAGTGCTGGCAATGCTACATACATCACAAGTAGTGCACTCAAAGAGGGGCGGTAAACAGTCGGCGGGAATCCGTGAAACGCAAACGCACCGATGAAGTTCAAAAAGGGAAAAAACTTGATTTGGAAAACCGTGGTGGTCAGGAACACGGCGCTGGGAAACGCGAGGAGCACTTGTAACATCCCACCGAAGGTTAACAACAGCGAGCCGGTGTGCGCCCAGATCAGCACCAGGACGATGAAAATCGCCGCACTCGCCATGAACATATCGGAGTTCAACGCCGTGTCCACCGTCGTGTCTTTCAACGCGCTGTCTTTGCTGTCGTAGGAAGACGAGAAGAGGGACTGCGATTGTAAAAGAAAAGTGTCAGTCTTTCGGGCCATGTTAATAACTTGTATGAGCAAACATTGCACTTGTGATGTATTTGTAAGAGTTGCCAGTACTGGTAAATGTTACCAGTAGTGCACTCAAACAGTCAAAGAGGGGCAGTAAACAGTGTCGGGATTTGGGAAAGGGAATACGTACCGACTTTACACTTTTTTTAAGCGACCCCTTCGTTTCCAACCCAACCAGCCAGTCAATCACCCCACCGCCTTCCATTGAGAACTCCACAAGCGTCGAGGTTAACAAAGGCGAATGTTCGGGTGACAAACCGAACCCGGCGTTTACGTACGCGGGGTCGAACCCGGTTTTGGTACAAGAATCGGGAAGGCCGTCGGCGCCGTCCGCGCGATAGGTCTCGGCGCACGCCGCGAGCGCGCCCCGAATTTGTTCAAGTTGAGCGGAAAGACCTATTGTTAACACCCAGGACTCGCAGCTCGTCACGGAAAGGTTGGCCATCAACACTCTGTTTATTGATACGGGGGGGAAGCACCGGTTGGAGGTGGTGTCGCCGTTCGCGAAGTAGGTACTGGCGAGGCCGGCGTCGGCGGATGGCGAGGCGCCGGCGCACGGCTTCGGCGATTGCGCACAGTACTCGGAGTACCCGTTGAGTTGCATCACTGCGTCTTCAACTTTGCACATCTCATGTAAGGACGCAGTGGTGAGCAAATCAGTGGACCCGGAAAAGATCGCCATGAACGAGCTCTGGCGGTACTCGTCGTGAAAGGAACGCGACTCGGACCACCCGACGGTGTCGCAATTGTCATCAGCGTTATCCCCCGAACAGTACGGCCAAAACGGATCCGCGCAGTTTTCGAGGTACGGGTTGAGCGTGCCGCCGTTGTTGTTCTGAAGAAGCGCACGCGACTTCGCTGCGCTGCTTCGGAAACGATGAGACAAAGATGATTGGTCATCCGAGATTTCGCGAGCCTCGTCCGTCAGCAGACTCCGCGCGCTTCGTCGGCTACGTCCAGCATCGGTGTTCTCGCCTTCCCCCATCGCCAGCGGCGTGCCTTCCCCCAACGTGAACTGCCCGGTTTCCCACACGATGACGGACATTTGCCGGTCCGCGAGTTCCGTGCCTCGGGTTTCCCACCCCTCCGTGTCTATTGACAGCCCACCAACGGCGAGGCCGAGGGCGCCGATTACCAACCCAAAGCAAAGCGTCACGCTGAAGGAAACACACGGGCGCTCGGTGATCGCGATGATCACCGAGGCCTTGACGCCGGTGTGGCGGCCCACGGTGCGGGTCATGTTCAGGCACGTTTCGGAAGCGACACGCACCGCCGGAGCGCAGGGGGTTGTGTGGTCCAAGGGTCCAAGGGGCACATGTCATCCAAACATGTGAAAAAGAATAACGCGACGATTTCCACGTCGATGGCGTTTTTTTAAGGGGTGAACGAGGGGTTGTCACGTTTTCGAAGCACCGAATTAGACATTTGATCACCCACAACTCTCTTACTAGTACAGCCAGTTCCAACCGCTCGACGTCGCACGCATTCTGAGTTTTCTCTTTGCCCGCGGCGTGTCAGTTTCTAAAGACTCTTTGGAACTAGCGTCTCGATTACAACCGGCGAAATCTATCTTTATTCGTCTCACCACACTCCCTCTTGTTTTTTCCGTCACACGCGCGCGTCGCCTCGACTTCTGACGCTCTCGGTTCGACTCTCTTTTCGCGGAACTCGACGAAAATATTATTTTTATACAATTCGCGCCCACACGCACTCCCGTGTCTCCGCGTCGTCGTCGCTCGCCTCCGTGAGGATTTTCCAAACGTCCTGCGGGGGATTTAACTCGAGCTTGTCCGCGCGGTCCCATCGCTCCAGCCGTGTCAAGCCAAGCGCGGGCCCGAATTTCTGTGTGTTGATATCGAAAATGAGGATTGGTCAGGTCGGGATCTGGGGATAAAAGAAAGGAAGAGTGCCGATTCTCTCGGAAGACGCGACGGGATGCATCTGAGGGGTGGTCACACGCATCGCGCCGGTACCGAACGTGACGCACCGATGTCATATCGAACAATTTCAGAATGTTCAGGTACGCCTCCGTGGTGTTGTTTTCAGGTTTGGTGTCTGCAGAAGGGTCGGGCGGGGGTCAGCGATTCGACTACGTTACGTCATTTTGTTTCGAGAGATTTTGGTAATTGCCGGAAGCCATGGCCACAAGGGTGTCGGGTCACGATACGCACCGACGATTTTGCTCGTCTGCGTCTTAGAAATAATCTTCCCTCGAGTAGCGGTGACGCGTCCGCGCTTCGTGGCCTGGAACGCATCGGTGACCTTCGCGGGGGCCATGGTTGCCGAGTCTCTGCGCTTCCGGGAATGCGGGATTGGAATCTGCCGAGTCGCTGAAGCCAATTTCCAAAAATAAAAATAAACAGATGTGCGTCGTTTCAACTGGGTTTTTTCAGCGACTCGTTCGACCCTGTTTACTCGCGTTCATAGGTGGGCGTTCATCGCAACGCACGGCAGAAGTTCCCATGTTCGGGAAAAGCTTGTTGAGGAGTCTAAACACGGTACCGGGTACGCCCCGATAAACGAACACGTTTGAATCGGACTACCGGTTGCTCAATTCAACTCGTGCTAAACTCAACTCTACTCAACTCTATCATACTCAACTCGTATCAACTCAACTCAACTCTCTCTTACTCTACTCTACTCTACTCTATTTTTACCATTTTTACACACACGCGCGGTCGTCGCGCGTGAAAAAGTTCTTCGTCGTCCCTTCCCTTTTATTTCGCTTTTTTCGCCGAGACAGTGGCGAGGATCTTCGCGAGCGTTTCGTTTTGCGACCGGAACTGCTTTTCCAGCGCGGTGACCCCGTTACCGATCTCCGCGGTTTCGCGTACCGAGTCCATCTGTTCGAACGTTTCGTCGTCGTCGCGGGATGGTTTTTTCTTTTTCGCGAACTTCGCCTCCCCGGATTCGACGAGTCGCGTGATGAAGGACATGCCGGCCACCACGCCTATTATGGTACCGGCGACGGCTAAAGACCAGATGGCGATGATGATGTCCATGATCTTGCCCCCCGTGGTGTCCGGTTGCACGTCCGTCAGGGGCGTGGGAAGGCCGCACAGCATCGAGGTGACGTAGTAGAAACCTGCCAGGATGAGTGTTGAATAGATTGTCAGCAACGCCAAGGCGAGTCTTGAGCAGATTGACAGCGACAGGCACTTTGCCCTCGAAATGGAAAGGGTAGAACAGGGCTACTTTACCGTCAACAATCGGCCACCCCTCCACTTCCGCCAAGAGTGCGCCGAAGAGAAACGAAACGACGACGACCGCGGCTGGGATGAGGACGAACACGAAGCTCAGAAACGCGCCGAGCTGACGTGTGACTTCCCAATTCGCATCGCCTTCGTCGGAGGGCGACTTCGCGGTCGTATCCGCGGCGGCCGGGGCGTACGCCTTGCGTCTGAAAAAGGAGTTTGTGGCGACCAGTTTATGCGCGGAAAGTTGTGAAGAGTACGGTCAGTTACGTTTAGTCAACGTCCAGGAGCGGGAAACTTTTCGTCTTGCACCGCTTAAAGGTCGTTTACTCGTCCGCGTTTCCGCACGCGCGCGTACGCCTTCTCCGCCGCACCCCAGGTAGAGGCCCCTCGTCGTCATCGCTGACTTGCAGCGGCTTGCCGTTGTTCCTAACCGCGTGGCACGACTCCGGACTCCCATCCCAGCGAACGTGGAGTGTTTCCACGCACGCTGCCAGTGTGGTGTGACTGGTCGTTTGCAATGCACGAAAAAAAAAAATCTCAAACGATTTCTGTGCGACTCCCGACTCCCGAGACGGGGAGATGACGTGGGCGTGAACGCACCATCGTGGAGTTCACGGCGTTCTTGTCAGGCATAAAAAGCACGCGCGCGGGTGACACCTTCGCTACACCTTCGCACGCGCTGCGCGATTGTGTGTTGAATGTTGAATGTGCTCGCGAAAATGAAATTAATAGCTCTCTTCCAGTTTCTTGGAGAGCCCCGAAGACCTCGCCCCCCCCGTCGTCGTCACTTCCCAGGCGCGCGCCCCGTCGCCGCTGCTCGTCGACTTGGCCTGCGCATCTTGTGTCGCCGTGTCGATCGTTTGGAGGGAGTCATGGCTTCGCGACCCAACGACGCGACTCCCCTTCTGGATGAGACCCCCATCTCGAATCCAGGTGTAACACCTACGCCCCGGCAAGCGATTCGCAGATTCGCCCGCGTCGCCGCGGTGGGTTTGTTCCTGTGTGTAGGCGCCCTCGCCGCAACGGTGGCGCAGCAGAGCTTGGCGTCCGGAGTAGGTTCCGGAGTAGGTTTCCTCGAAGAGTCGCGTCTGGGCGGCGCACAGTGCGACGGCACGTGCCCCGCCGTTGCGAAACGGGACTGGCACAAAGTTGGAAACCGGGGGTCCGCGCACGTCCTGATCTTGGGAGACAGCACGGACAAGCTGTGGCATCAGAGTTTCTGCAACGAGTTGCTCACCGAGGAACAGCAGTGCGTCGCGCCTGCGGAGTGCGTCTCCCCGACCCCGTCGTTCCTGCCGAACAACATGCAGCCGTTCGTGTGCCGTGACGGGGACGACCGGTGCGCCGCGCGCACTTGTTACGAAACCCCGAGTTTGTCGTGTTGGAAAAAAGAAGAACACCGCGCCGCGGCGGCGTGCAAAGCGCCTGTTTCTGAGGGCCCGAGCCTTGGTTTCGTGCACCTGTTCGGCGCGAACCCGGACTACACACAGGACATGAAAGCCATTCACAACCAGTACGCGGTGAAGGGTTTGCCCGTGAAAACTGCAGACCGGGTACGGGTGGCGGTGGCTTCCTTCGACAAATTCACCGACCACAAAAGACCGGTGGTGGTGGTGATTGACGTGTCCCTGTGGTGGTCCGGGGCGAAGCTGGGGTGGTGGAAGAGCTGGGAGAGTAAGCTCGGGAGCAAGCCGAAGTTTGATTCCTACTTAGCGGAGTACAAACGAGACATGACGGCTTTGATGACGACGGTTGACGAGGAAATGAAAAGCACGGAGCGGCCGTACGTGTTGGTCGGGAGGAACACGCACAACCGAGGGTTCACGAACCACAGCGTGGAGTTCATGTTCCACACCGCGATGGGCGAGGTGGTGAAACAGGTGTTCGAAAAGGGTGGGCACCACTTTTACGACTGGGCGAAGGTATCAGACTCGTTACAAAAGAAGGGCAAGTGGGCCATGGTAGACGCGATGCACCCGAGTCCGAGCGCGAACTCGGCGCAAGCGGTGGAGTTCATGTCGTGGACGCAAACGGAACTAGGAACGAAGTTTCATGTCAGTCTTGAGGCGCAAGACAAGGCGCTCGCGTTGAAAGAAGCGGCACGCGTTGAAACGCAAAAGAGAGAGGAAGCCGTGGCTCGACGGCGCCGGCAAGAGGCGAAGGCGACGGCGGAGAAAGATGCGCAGAAACGCAAGGACGACGCCGAGTGGGAAGCCGCGGAGGAGGCGCGGCGGCAAAGCACGGCGAGGAAAACAGTGGCGAGGGAGGCGGAGGAGAAGATAAAGCTTGAACAGGCGCAGGAGGAAGCCATGGACACGCTGGCGAACATCAGGGGGACGATGCGGGGGAACATCGCGAACATCGTGGGGGAGTCGGAACGAGCGGCGGCGGCGGCGTATTGAGGGGGCTTATTCTTGCAAAACACCTACCATACTTGGCTAATGTACTATGCACAATGTACATAGCACCCTACTTCCTAACCCTAACCCACACTACCTATTTACAACAACCCAATCTACTCTCGGCTGCCGCGTACGCTTTCGCCGCGGCGTCGGTCGATGGAATCCCTCACCGCGGCGTGCGCTCGTTCGGTTGATGCCTCCGTTTCCAGCGCAAATGTTTTCGCGTCAATTCGTTCCAGCCAACTTTGGATTGATAAACAAAGGGTGATGTGGGTTAGGAAGGCTGGGATTTGATGCGCGCACGCTCGGGGTAACGAATACCTCAAACCGTACTCGGGGTCAACCTCCCTCCGCACGCGCGCGTCCAGCACGCCCGCCACGAGTAACCGCACCACGTGCCCACGCCATTGTTTCCGCAGCTCGTACCGCATCCCAATAGCGCCCGCGCACACGGTGAACACCCGGATCACGTCCCACGGGAGTTCCGGGCAAAACCGCGATATGGTACACCGCGTCAAGAGGCCCAGCCAGTTTATGCAATCCGCCGCGAGCTCGAAGTTCACGACGTACGTTTCCAGGGCGTGCTGCGTGCAGGCCAGGGAAACGAAACTACCGATCGCGAGCAACTCCCGGAAGTCAAGCCACGGCGCCCACGGGAACAGCACCATCACTTCGGGGTGGCGTATTTTGTTAACCAGCGAGGACGCACACCCGAACACGTTCGAGATGTTGTGCGCCCATAACGTTTTTTCGATGAGATGACCACGGTACGCCCGGTCCCGGGCGGTCGGGGGACCGGGCGAGCGCATCCACGCACTTTGGGCGACGCCACCGCCACCGACACCGACGACGTATCCTGGAACGTTCCCCAGGCGTGCGTCGAGGCCACGGCGTGGCCGGGTCTGTCGTTAGGCCGAGGCGGGTTGCAGACAAGAGGAGACGTGTGACTCGTTGTTCCTTTCTAAAAAATCTTTCTGGAAGTCGTCGAAGTTTCTTTTTTTTTCTTTTCTAAGTTCGAACGTTTCCAATTTGTCGCCACTTCAGCGCGCGTATCTCCCACGTGACCAATTACCCCCACGCGAAATTTAAGCTACGGGGTCCTCTTACCAAGGCGTGGGGGTAATGGGTCACGGGGGAGATACCAAATGGAACCAAGGCGGGAGCGACGAGCGCGACGACGACGAGTGACCGATCTGTACGTGATTACAATCTAAAAACAACAGGAACTGCAAAAAGAATCCTTCACAAGATTCGAAGCACGCGCGTTTTCACGCAAGCTGGTTTAGCTCTGGTTTACGCTTTATGTATCCATGCTTCTCGAGCTCGTGGGGCACGTCCTCGCACAAATACCTCGTTCGGTTTTCGAACGCGTTCGCGCCGCCAAGGAGAACGGCCCAATAGTCGCGACCCGTGTGGCCAGAAGTCAAACACGGACTCAAGGAGTTCCAGACCATCCGCCCGACCGTAGCATCCGTGAAAACCGCGTCATACCAGTCGTGCGGCCGTTCCTTGTCGCCGCGCAGATGGTCCTTGCCCCCGTTTTGCCACACGGAGTCCGCTTCTCGCGCCAGCGAAGGCCTCGTCGTACCGTTGTCGTACTCGGCGAGGCTGCGGACGTTGTGTTGGCAGGCTTTGAAAAAATCCTCGCACAGCACCTTGACGTAGCTGAGCAGAACTTGGTATCGGTTGAAGACCGAAAGCGTGTCCCACGACTCCTTGTGCCGCGGGTCCCTGTATTTGTCCGAACCGGGCGGCGCGAAGAGTCCTTCGTTTAGTCTCTTGTCTGTTCCGGGGTCTTTTTCAGCCTCGAACTCCTTCTTCAGCGCGTCCAACGGCGCGCTCCACAGCGTATCGTCCATCACCACGCGCTTACGTTCTTTTGAAACCGTCGAGATGTGCACTGCAGCCTTCACTGCGTTCAACCCGAAGGTTACGCCAACAGGTACGGGGTCAAAGGGCACCTGTGGAGCGTCTCGTTTGGGGACAAACACCTCGGGGGGCGGTAACGTTGGCACCTCGAGTGACGGTGGGAGTTTAGTGGTGGCCCCGGTTGGAGGTTTGAAATAGTCGGGTTCTCCTCTTCCCACTCCGCGCTGGTTCACATCGCCCTCGGTCCCGCTCGCGGCGTCACTCGTGCGCGCCAACTCGACGAGTTCGTGCTTCTCGGCCACGTCGTCGAAAGACACGTGTCTCTCCTTCAGCAAAAGCTTCAGTTCTCCAACCGAAAGCGACGCGTAGTCGAAGTCGTCGGGGAACAAGGCGAAACGCAAGATGTGCAGGGCTACATCTCGCGGCAGGGTCTCGAGCGTGGCCATGTCGGGGTCGGTAGTTACGGGTGAGCAGTGGTGGTGAGGTGCGGATAGCTGTGCAAAGAGTTGTGCAAAGAGTTGTGCAAAGAGTTGTGCAGTAAGTCGTTGCTTTTCTCTTGGATTTTTGCAATCATGTTTATTACACCTTTTTCTAATGCACAACTGAAGCAAAATCTCTCGCCCCTCTCGCTCGCACAAACACTCCCAACCGGCCGTCACGCTACGCCCCTGGTCACGCTCGCTTTCTTTTCCATCCTCCCCAACTCCGCGACTCGAGAAAAGAGAACCCAAGAGTTAGCACGCGGGCCAGAAGAGTGGGTGTGCATTTGTTGCCGGCGTCGTGCAGGGCTTATTGGAATCCGACATGACAGAGGCGTCAAGCCACATGTTTTGGTTGGTCATGATGGCGGAGATATTCCAGCTACTTCTTAAATCCTGGTTGAACAACAAAGCGCCTTGGAACATCGAACTCATACTGGGCCCACCGCTCAACCTGTTCCCCCAGTTGAGGGGAGAGTTGAATGCCTTCGCATTGAGGAACATGCCGAACATGTTGGTGACGGCGGAGACATCCCAGAGGGACAAGGTCTGGTTGAACGCAAGGGCGTTGGAGAACATGTGATGCATGTCTGTAACCTTGGAGACATCCCAATTGTTGAGGGGCTGGTTGAACGAATTAGCGCGTTCGAACACCCACCTTGCGTTGATCAGCGCCGACACGTCCCAGTCACCCAGCGGTTGGTTAAATGCTTCTGCCATAAAAAACATGTGTTCCATGTCCGTGATCGAGCTCACATTCCAACCCGAGATGTCCTGGTTGAACACCTTGGCCTGCATAAACATCCTGTAAAACGTGGTGGTCGCGCTCACGTCCCACGCGGAGATGTCGGCGTTGAAGCTCCCGAAGCCATCGAAAAGATTTGCCATGCGGGTCACGAGCGCGGTGTTCCAGTGCGCCATCTCGTTGCAGCGCGCGACCCCACACGCGAGGGTGTCGTTGTTCGCGCAGTTAGCCTGCGATCCCCCGGCGGTACCCGCCGCGCAGCACGCCACACCGGTGGCATCCAGGGCCAAACAGGCGTCCACCGCGGTCTTGAGCGCCGTGCGGTTCGTGAAAGGAGGAGACACGCAGGCGCTGCTGTCCCCGTTGGT
>Ga0307488_10000497_pt1 | contig 32527 bp, 29 predicted proteins | sample SB02metaG_FD_202248 | JGI IMG/M metagenome (GOLD analysis project Ga0307488, IMG submission 202248) | Sea-ice brine microbial communities from Beaufort Sea near Barrow, Alaska, United States - SB 0.2 | ecosystem: Environmental > Aquatic > Marine > Coastal | place: USA: Alaska | collected...
CCTTCAAGATACGACAATAATGTATCTGTGCTGGTGTTATACCAACCTATCCTTGTTGTTAAATCCATATCAATTCCCGAAGTCATAACTCCAAGAGAGGCGATATTAGGTTGGGCCGTAGTTTGTAGTTCTCCCGTGAGATTTGTTGCTGTTATACTCGTAGCACCAGTAATATCGTTAGTTCCCATAGCAATATCTCCACCCATAGTGAGTGCTGATAAAGTTCCAACAGAAGTTAATGAAGAAGCAAGTACTCCACTTCCTAAAGTATTAGAAGTTAATTTGTCAACACCACCAATTTTTAATGAAGTTGTTGTATTAATATCACCAACTACATCTAATACATATGATGGATTAGTAATACCGATTCCTACATTCTTAGTTGGGTCGATATATATTTGGTTGTTGATTTCAAAAGACATTATTGTTATATATTAAAGATAATATTATATATTTAATAAATTTTATATTTATTGTTAAAATTATTCAAATAAATTCATAGAATTATTACCAAAACCCATCGCACTATCAATTCTTAAAGATTTAGTACCTGCATTAGAAACATTTTTTGGATGTTCCATAACAGTATAAGTACCATTTTTATCTTGTAAATATTTAAGATATTGTTTAATATTAGAAATAATTTTAGGTACTAGATAGTCAGAAATCATTTTATTTAATTCAGTAATTTGATTTTTGATATCAGTATCTAAATTTCTAGAATATTGTAAATATATTGATCTCATTACAATTTGTAATTGAGTTTTATCTTGTTCACTAATAGTGAATTCTTTTTTAGATATTATATATACATCAAATCTTATTTGATTTTGAATTTTTTGTACATTAGAATCTGAAAAATATATTTGATTCAATATATTTTTAGTATGAATTCCTTTAATTGCATTATTTCTAAATGAATCATCTTCGCATTTTATATTATATGCATTCTTATAACTAAATTGTTTTTCTCCAATAACAACTGATCTTTCATCAGATAATTGTTGGAAAGTTCTATCCATAATATATTATATAATAATATTTTATTTTAATTTATTTAAAATATCACTTTGAGTGAATAACATTCTTCTACAACAATATCTTTTTAATTTTAATTTTTTAAAAATTTCTTGTAAATCTCTATCTTGGATATTAGATAGAGAATTATCTTTTTTTAGTTCATCTAAAAATTTTTGATATTTATCAGCAATTAAATTAGAACATGTAAAACATCGAATAGGAATGATCATTTCTTGATAATTATACTTTATATTAATAATTCAGTTTTAATATATTTTTTATAATTTTCTGTATTAGTGAAACATCCTATAATTTCTGTTGAATATTTGTCCCCATTTTTTTAAATGTCTTCTTCAATAAATACCACTCCCAGTATATTTATGAACTTCATCTCTATTTTTTCTACAAGATTTACCAAAATATTTTAAACTAGTAATGTTATGATTTTTTACATAGAGATATGTTGGTTTCATTTGTTAAAAAGTTATCAAAAAAAAAATTTTATTTAAAAAACATTATAATTATTATTATATAATTCATCAATTGAATCGGGAGATTTATTTGAATAAATAAATTTGGTATTTGTATTTGGTATATTTTTTAAGAATAGTCTATTTGATTGTATTCTCAATCTTTCTTCATGATAATTTAAAATATAATGTAAAGATTTAAGTGATTTATCTAATTTAACTTCTGTTTCAATAGAAACGGGAATTGATAAAATCATAGATTGTAAAATATTTAATATTTCTTTTTTTCGTCTTTTTAAATTTTCTAATAATACGAATGAATCATCTGGAAATTTTTCTAAAATAGAAACGATTTTTAAAAAGAAATCTATTTGTAATATTAATTTTTCAAAAACAACTTCGTTATAAGTTCTATATTCTTTTATTGAGAATATTAATTCAATTATTCCCGAATCCATATAAAAATATTTAGGTTTTGGATATATAGTTAATAATTTCATTTGTATTTCTTTCATTCGAGAGAGTTCTGTTATATTTTTCATATCATTTATATAATAAATGATCGAAAGTGTAAATATTATCATTGCTAAATGATTCATATTAAAATTATATTTATTTAAAATAAATAATATTCCAAAAAATAATATCATATATAAAACTATATCATTCTTATCTATTTTTGTAATATAATTATATATTCCTTTATTTTTATCAGATAAAAACTCACCAGATAATCCTTTAATTTCAGTTCGCTGTATTTCTTGTTTTTTTTCATTAATTTTTATATTTTTCTCTATTTCTTTATCCATTTATAAATAATATATAAATATTTGATATTTTTATTTTATAATATAATATTTTATATTATAAAATTATTTTAATTATATAAGAATTTAGCCATTTCATCTAATGATTTGTTAGATATATCTAATAAATCAAAAAATAATCCATTATCATTTATTGTAAATGTTTCAATATTTTTTTTTAAAATATTATATATATATATTGATTGAATATTATTTAATTTCTCAATCTTTTTCTTTAATGATTCTTTATCTTGATAAGTAAATAACATATTTATATAATATAATAACATAATATCATTAATTAGGTTTATGAATAGAACCGACTATATTTATATAATTTATATTATATTTTATTTGTTTTGCTAAAATTTTTATCTTAACTATATCACCTATATTTAAACTTAAATTTTTATCAATTATTACTATTTTTAATATATCATTTACTCCAATATTTATATTGTTGTTTTCTTTAATCGTACAATCAATTATATCCCCTATATTTGGATTTATAAATGATACATTTAAAAAAACCTTACAAATAACATCGCCCGAAAAATCATTTTTACAAATATGAATAGTTTCTATTTTTTCTATATAATTTATTTTTTTTAAATAACCATGATTATCTTTATAATTTTTTTCTAAAATTTTTTTTATTTTTTCATTTATATTTTCATCAATTGTAATAATCTCTTGCAAAGATAGTTTTGTCTCAATTATTATATTTTTTTCTATTAATTGACACATTAATTTTTTAAAATAATTATAACTTTCAATTTTAATTAACAACATAAACATTTCAATATTAATACTGTAATAAATAATATACTACATGATATGACTGTTATAATTGGTAATGTAAATTCATTTTTATCTGCATACATTGTATCAAATGAATATTGATTGCGACAATCACCATATAAATAACAATCATATGAATTATTAATAATTTTCACAGTGTTTCCACATGATAAATCATCATAATAATCATTATCTAAATATAATAATTTTTCTCCACATTTATCTGATGTAACGACATAATCATATTTAATTCCGTCACAAGAATCACAAATTTTTTGTCGTGATAATGAGAATGGATTATATAAAAATTCACAATTACACTCGTTGCATTGAGTACCATTTACTGGCCCAACAAATGAAACAATTGTGCACCCCCCTTCTACTTGATTAAAATTATTTAATGCAATAAGCTCACTCGAGCCCCAATAAATACCATATAATAATCCAGTAAGAATTGTAAAGAATATAAATAACTTAAATATTTGTTTAATAATATGTTTTGTACATTTTTTTAAACATTTGACACAACAATTATCTAATATAATAGAATCCACATCATAATATTTATCAAAATATTTTTGTTTTCCATATTCATTAATTTCGATCTCTGTAGACATTTTATTTTTATTTTAATAAGATTGGTAAATTTTAAATTAATTTAAATATATTATTATACTTTTTATATATAATATTATTATGAATAATATAATATCAGTAAAAGAGTTAACAAATGTTATTTCAAAGTGCTTTAAAAATAAATTAAATGATAATTACATAGTTAAAGGAGAAGTTTATAGTGTTACTGATAAAGGTCATATATGGTTTACATTAAAAGATATTAAAGAAGATTGTATAATCAATAGTGTTATTTGGAAGGGTACAAAGGAAAAATATAATTATGAATTGGAAGTTGGAGATATAATTTTAATTAGTGGAAAATTTAATTTTTACGAACCACAAAATAGATATAATTTATGTTGTAATAAAATTGAGAAAAAAAAAACATTAGAAAATTTATTAAAAAAAAAAATAAAAAAATATCAAGATTTGGGATATTTTAATAAAAAAAATATTTTAGATAAAAAAAATATTAAAAAAATTGGTTTAATTACTTCTTTAGAAGGAGAAGCAATTAATGATTTCAAAAAAACTATTAGTAATAGGTTGTTTTTTGGTGATATTTATTTATCTAATGTTAATGTACAAGGTATAAATTGTGTCCCAAGTATTATCAAATCTATCGATGATTTCGAACATAATGTTGATATTATTTTGATTACTCGTGGTGGTGGTTCTTTCTTAGATCTCAATGGTTTTAATAATGAAGATCTAATTGAAAGAATTTTTAAATGTTCAATCCCTATTTATTGTGCAATTGGTCATGAGAATGATTATACAATTTGTGATTCAGTTTGTGATTTAAAAACTTCTACACCAACTTCTCTTGCATTAGAAATATCAATGGAAAAAAATATATTAGAACATAAAATTAAATTACATCTCGAATATGAAAAAAAAAAATATGAAAAATCAAACAATCTTATTTATGATCAATTAGAAAAATTAAATAATAATATTTATGAATATATCTTGAAAAATAAACCAAATGGTTTTTATTTTAATAATAATTATATCACTAAATTAGATGATTTTGAAAAAATTTGTAATGAAATTTTTAATATCAAATTATTAGATTGCCAAATTGAATTCAAATTAGAAAATTTTAAAGTTTTAGAAAAATATAATAAAAAGTATACTTATGATAAATATATTGAGTTATTTCAAAATAAAAATAAAATAAAAATAAATTTAAAAAATAATGATTTAAATGAATATACTAAAAAATTTAATGAAAATAATGATTTTGGTACGAAAAAACATTTTATAATTTGTAAAAAACTATTAAAAATTATTCATAATCATCAAATGGAATTAGTCAAAATTAATAATATAACTAATATTCAAGAAAATTATAATATTAGTATATCTACTAATATAGGTGATTCTTATAATAATTTAATACTTTATAAAAAACATTTAAATTATATTTATACAGATTTACAAAATATTTATATTTCTAAAAAATATAAAAATATACATCATAAATTTACAAAATTTATGAATATTCCAATATCTAATGGAATTAATAAAAAAATTATTGAAGATTTTAAAATTTTACAAAATCATCATATTAATTATTATTAATTTTTCAGTCTATATTTTATTTAAAATATAAAATTGATATAATATAATATAACATATCACAATATGATTTTTTTCCCAATAATAATTGTTTTTGTATGTATAAGTGGTTTTTTTATATATTTGAGAAGTAAATCGAATCCTATACGATATTTAAATTTAAATGCATAATTTACTAATAAATGATAATAATTGATTATATGTATAATTGTTATTTTCCGTCTGTATTTCATTATATAGTATATTTTTTATTATTTTTATCATTTCTAGATATTCTAGATCTTTTATTAATAATATTTCATTTATAAAAAAATTCAATATATTATTTATTGAATATCCATCATTTATTAAATAATCTATATATTCAATTATTTCATATATTTCTTTTTTTTTACATAATTGTAAAATTTTTAATATTTTATTATTATTATTAAAATTATTAAAATTATTAAATATCTTATAATCAAAATTATAATTTCTATAATTTAATATATATGAAATATTCTTATTTAAATCATAATAATTCAATGAATTATTTGCCATATCATTGATTATTTTTTTATCAATATTGATATTCTCTTTGTTTAATATGGTCTCAATATGTTGATATTTTTGATTATAATTTAATTTTTTTAATTTTAAAATTATAAATAAACTATGAAATTGTTCTATTAAATTATCTATATTATTTATAAAAATAAATATAAATAAATTTTTTTTTTTTTTAATTAAACTCTTTAAAAAATATTGTTCTTCGATTTTCAATTTCTCATAATTATCAATTATTAATACTTTTATTTGTACTATTTTTAATATGTTTTTTATTTTTTCTTTTATTAAAATATTTTTTTTCAAATCTTCATGTAAATTTAATTCAAATATTTTTATATTTTTTTTATTTAAATATTTCAAATACAATTCTTTTATTAAAGTTTTACCAGTTCCATAATCTCCAGATATTATACAATTATATAAATTTCCATTTTGTATTTTCATTAAATCTGTTATTATATTTTCATTATTTTTTATTTCATTTAAATTTGTTGGTAAATATTTTTTTATATGATTCATAAATATAATTTAAATTAACTTTTATAATTTAATTAAAAACAATTTATTATATATAATATATATTTATGGCTGACGAAGAATACTTATTAAACAAACGTTTTATTAATACCGATGTTTATACTATTGGAGAAAACATTCCTGCATATTTAAAAGAACAAGAAGAATTTAGAAAATTTATGGAAAATCAAAATTTAGATTATGATGATCTTAATGAAGAGAACTCATATGATGAAGATCTAGTTAGACAAGAAATTCCATTTAATATAAAATTCTCAAAAGAAGAAAAAAGTGCAAAAAAACAAAAAAACAAACAACAAAATAATGTTAATAGTTTAGGTATGACTATTTCAAATCAAAATTCTATTCAAAATTCTATTAAAAATTTTGAACGTTTTGTTATTGAAAGAAGACATTTAGTTTATATTGATAGTAGAGATAGAGATACACTAATATATACTGAACCAAATTATTATAAAATTCCTTTAAAAAAACCATATACAAATGTTGTTTCTATTAAATTGAAAAGTACTGAATTTACAAATACACAACAATTAATTCGTAGTACTCCTGCTAGTTTAAAAAACAACCAAATATCTTGGAAAATTGAAAATGATGGTACTGATACAACTTATACAAGTATTTTAACAGCAGGTAATTATTCGGCAACTACTTTACAAACCCTATTTGAAACTTCTATGAATTCTATAATTAGGGTTAATGGTAAATATAATAGTTTCGTTGTTACTATTGATATTGTAACAGATATTGTTAAATTCTCTTCTATTGATTATAATACTGTATCTAATCCTTTCTCTTTTGGCATTGGCATTGATAATTTAACAACTATTAATATTTTATATTCAAATCATGGTTTATTAAGTGGTAGTACTATTTATATAGATGGAGCAACTTCAGTTGGTGGAATAACTACTTCTATTTGGAACGCAACTCATATTATTACTAATATTATTGATGCAAATAATTTTCAAATAGTAGTAAATACAACATCAACTAGTATAGAAACTAATGTTGGTGGTAGTAGTGTGAAAATTGGAATAGGATTAAATTTCAAAATTCTTTTTAGTGAATCTACTTCACCTTATGAATTATTAGGTTTTCCAAATACTGATACTGAATATAATGTTATTCAAACTAATTCAGTTGAATCTTTTTATTATGTTGAACAAACACTTCTTGATAGTGAAGATGAACCTATACCAGAATCTGTAGAAATCATTGATATAACTAGTGCTTATCAAAATGGTTATGTAATATATCCAAAAGTTTCTAATATCAATGGTTTTGTGAGAGTTTCTATTAAAAAAATATTTAATCCAACTATTGCTTCGGAATCTAGTATTTATAGTTATGTTCGTACAAATTATAATCATTTATTAACAACTGGTGATGAAATTTTTATTTTTCAAAATACAAATACTATTTATGAAAAATTAACTATTTTTGATCATAAATATGGTTATGTAGCAGGTACTTCCGAAAATAATAATGTATATGATGAATTAACAACTCAGGAAGAAGAAGAAATATCAAAATTTGTCGAAGAAATAACTAATCCAGCTGGATTATTAGTTACAGTTATTGATGCCAATACATTTAAAATTCCAGTACCATACACATCTATTATACCAATTGAAAATTGGATTGAAAATGAAATAGATATTGAAACTGATATAACAATTGAATATGGTAGTATTGTAACAACTATGGTTAACCAAAGTTTAAATTTATCTGGTGAAAAATATATTTTTATGCAATCTGAAATTTTAGGTAATGGGGAAACTAGTGGACAAGTTTCTAATATTTTTGCAAAAATTCAATTAGCATCTTCTTCTGGCGAAGATATTTATAATGCTTATATAGGTGGTTATCAAATTTATGTTGATACTCCATTAACTAGTTTAACAGAATTAGATTTTAGTTTTTATAAAAATGACGGTGATTTATTCGAATTTTATGATAATGATCATAGTTTTACTTTAGAAATAACTGAAGCTATTCAAAAAATTGATGGTGTAGGTTTTAGTTCCCGTATTGGTACAAATACATAAATAAAATTGATTAAATATATATAAGTTATATATATATTTAAGAATGTGTTTCAATCGTGTTTTTGGTAAAAAAAACAGTGATAAAAGATATATGTTTTATAGTATAATTTTATTTTTCATCACTACATATATTTCTACATTAGTAAAAAGATTTAATGATATTATGGATATTGATTGTCAAAATTATTCTATTATGGATAATTATATTCAATTAATAAAAAAAAGTAAAAATTTTTATCAATTTCATCTTTATGCAATAGATTATAATTTTTTATATGTTCCGATTTTTATAATTACATTTATTTGGATATTTTTCTTCTCAAATATTGGATTTAAAATAGCTAAAAGAGTTTTAATAATTATTTCGATTTTTTTATTATATAATTCGATTAGTAGCATTTCTACTATTTATTATAAAACTAATAATTATTGTAATTATATCCCAGAATATTATGATTTGTGGAGTTTATTTAGATGTTATACTTATAAAGATAATTTTTTATTATTTGGATTAATAATGTTCTATATATTTAATAGATATCATACTAGTAATTTTATCAGAATAACTTTTATTATTTTAAATTTATTAAATATTTATTTTAGTTTAGTTGCAAAACAACTATTTTTAAATCAAATCATTGATATTTTAGTTATATCTTTTTTAATATGGTCTGTTTATGATATCCCTTCGTTTTTTAAAAGTTTAAAAAAAAAAGATAGAGAAAAAGAACAGAAAAAAATGAAAAAATTAAGAATAAAAATACAAAAAAGTACTTTATATAAAGATGAAGTTGAAATTAATGATTTTTAATTTGTTTTTCTAAACTTTCTACTTTTTCTAATAAATATTTTATTATATTTGTATTAACACTTGTTATTTGATTAATATCAATTGTTAAAAAATCATCTACATATTTTCCATAAATAAATATTCCTTTTTTGATATCTATATCTAATTCACTACTTATATTTATATATATTTCGTTTTCACTTATTTCTAATATATTTACTTCTAAAATATTATATTGATTATTATAATATACTTCTACTTTTATCAAATTTCCTTTTTCTAATGATAATTCATTTAATATTATTATTCGATTATTACTTTTTAAATTAAATTTTTGATAAATATTTGGTATGAATCTTTTTGATTTATTTGTGAAATTTTCATTTATTGATCTTATTTCTTGTGCTATAAATCCTATTTTTTCATTGGATCCATCTTTTATTTTATCTATATAATTATAATCATATGTGTTCATTTGTTTTATCATTTGTATATCTTCATTTATATCTCTATTATTTTTTATATTTTTAACTCTTATATCAGATACTGCATTAAATTCTAATGCAGCAATTTTTCCATCTGCATATAATGAATATGAATTTAATGTTGTTGCACCAGATATTCCTATAGATGATGCGCTGAGATATGAACTTTTTGTAAATGATGAATTTCCTATATCTCCTACTATTTCGATTTTTCCATTAACTGGTGTAACTGTTCCAATACCTATATTTTGTGTAACAATTAAATTATCAGATGTTATATTTCCAAATGTACTATCGCCAATAAATGTTGTACCACCGAATACTGATAAACCACCTGTTATATTTAATGAAGCTAATTGAGATTCTCCTTCGCATATTGTATTACCTGATACTAATAAACCACCTGTTATATTTAATGAAGCTAATTGAGATTCTCCTTCGCATATTGTATTACCTGATACTAATAAATCTTCTGTTATTTTAGATGATCCATTTATATATAAACCAGTTTCATAATTTATTCCATATTTATTAAATTCAACCCCATATAATAAGAATTGTTGTATTTTTAATGATGTTCTATTAATAAATATTGTTTCATTTCCGACTTTACTTACTACAATCGCATAATAATCATATAATGATTCTGTTAAAATATCATATTCTTTATAATTATATTCATTTGCTTCATCCCATGTTTGATTTACTTGAGTATCTAATATAGTCCATGCAATTTTATTAATTGATCCTAATATTTTAAATGAGTTTGGGCTCATATATTCTGAATCATATAGATTATTATATATTCTATAAGTTTTTAATAACATTTTAGTTGGCATTTTTATTATTATATATTCTCCACTAATACCATCTAATGAACTAGTACCTTCATAAATACCAGTATTTGTATTATATTTATCTTGTGATCTATAATAATAATTTGTATCATATCTTTTATCAAATACATAACTACCAAGTCCATTTGGGAAAAAAAATGGACTTATACTTGAATAATATATATTATAATCACCATCTCCATAACCAGATGTATTATTTATAAGTGTACCTTCTTCAACAGTTTCACCCAAAGTTTTAATTTTAATCGAATTAATTGGTACTTGGACTGGTGGATATTCTCTTAAATTAGTTATTAAATTAGTATTAAAAATTTCTATATTTTCTATTTTAAATGCTCCTGAAATATTAAAATCTCCTAATACATCTAATGTACTTAGAGGATTTGTTGTACCAATACCAATATATGTTTCAGAACTATATAAATTATAATGATTGTAATCCATTAAAAAACTATAATTTAATTCTACAATTTTAAAATGATTGAAATTTTTAACTCCTTCATTTATTCCTCCACATTTTGTGATTACTATAGTAATATATTTATAAGGATTTATATCAATTATATCAAATTGTTTTATTGTATATTCATCATTATTCATAATCCATTCTAACCCAATTTGATCAGATAACAAAGTCCAATTTATATCATCTATTGATCCAAATATTTTAAAATCAATTGGATTATTATTTGATAAAAAATTATTTGATACTTTCATTTTTAAATTATTTAAAATATTTTCTTCTGGAATTTCAAATTTTATATGTTCTCCATTTATTGAATTAAATATATTTGTTCCTTCATATACCCCAGTTGTTTCATTATAATTATTATCTGATTGAAAATATGTATCATTATATAAATCCATACATTGGAATAAAACAACTGATTTTTCTATACTTGATGTTGATAAATTATATATTCCATTTCCATATGGAAATTCATTTATACCTTGTATATTACCACTAAGTCTTTTTGGAGGTAATATTTTAATTGCATCATTTTGATAATTCATTATTTTTAAATCATTATTATAAATATCTACATTACTTGTTATATTTATTAATTCATTGCTAATTATATTAATATTATTTATTTGATGATTACCTGTTATATTTAAATTACCTGTTATATTTAAATTTCCGGTTATATTTAAATTACCAGTTATATTTAAATTATCATTCATATTTGTTAATCCGGTAACTGTCAATTCATTTAATATCCCTAATTCTTTTAAATAAGAAGATGTTATACATAAACCTAATGCAAATTGTGATATGACAAGTTCATCAAGTATTTTATAAGAATCTTTCGCATTTATTGATCCAGATACATCTAACAAATTTGTTGGATTTGTCATTCCAATCCCAACTGATTTATTTTCTTTAGCATAAATTTGCGTTGCTGGATTTAGACCATCCGTCCATTTTGAAAAACTTTCGAAATTAACTTCATTTAAACTATCCTGACCTCTTATTAAAACACTCCCATCTATAATTAAATTATTTCTTAAATTAGCATTACCATTTACATCTAATGCTTCAATTGGATTAGTTACATTTATTCCTACTCTTAAATTATTATTATCAACAAGTAAATTATTACCGTTGACATTTAAATTATTCAAAAAAGTATTATTAGTAACTGTTAAATTACCAGAAATATTTATATTATTCGCAAGTATATCATTTAATACGATTAAATTATTTATATTAAAATCACCTTCTAAATTAATATTTCCAGTAATATTCAAATTATTATTTAAATTAATATTTCCTGTAATATTAAGATTATTAGTAACATTTAAATTATTATTAATATTTGTATCATTATATATATTTAAAATATTAGTAACATTTAAATTATTAGTATTTATTGTATTAGATGCATATATATTATTTAAAGTAATATAATCTACTTCAAAATTACTATCTGATCGAATTAAAGATGATGTAGAACGTGGACCAATTGGTAATTGTATTGACATTATAATAACTATATAATATTAACTTTAATTTTTTAAATAAATTAAATGTTTAATTGTATTAAATAATATAATGGATATAGATAAGATTGCAACTCAAATTTTTTCAGAAAAACCTAAACCTAAATTTACAATCGGTTTAAATTTAGATATAAATAGTTCAATTAATGAACAATTTGAAATAATTTCATTGATTTTTTTCAGAGGTATTAATGATTTAATTATTAATAAAGAATATTCTGAAATCAATGATATAAAATTATTAAAACTTCATTTATTACGAAAGTTATTGTTATTAAAAATTTATTTTTCTAGTTTTGCAGTTAATTTAAAATATGAAAATGTTTTAAAAAAAGATTATAATAAATTTAATATGATTAATTCTCCATCATATTATACTAATAATAAATATGATTTCGATTTTATAATTTTAAAAAAAAAAATTAATAAATCTAAACACATGATATTATATTATAATCATACTACAAAAGAGGAAAATATTGATAATATGTTTATAATTATTAAATTTAAAAATCATTATTTTAAATTTTCTTTTAATTTATTAGAAAAATAAAAAATAATATATTTGATAATTATATAATATTTTATACATTATGGTTTATGAAAAAGAAAGTAATATTAATATACAACATGATGATTTTTGGTTTAATAATGTATCAATCATTTTTAATAAAGATAGATTAGTTGAATTTTTCCCATCTAGTTATATGACTAATAATGAAAAATTAAATTCATTATTAAGATTCTCTTTGATTGTAACTTTTATTTTATTTTTACAAAATAAAAATTTTAATTTATTAATTGCCCCAGTTGTTGTAGCTTTAATAACATTATATATATATAAATTTAATACTATAGAAAAAATACAAGTTGAACAAGATCTTTCTGAAAATTATGAAAATCATAAATGTTTAAAATCAACTGAAGATAATCCTTTTGGTAATACTTTATTAACTGATGTTAGTAATTATACAGAAAAAAAAGAAGCTTGTTTATTTGATGAAAATCGCGAAGATATCGAAACAAATTTTAATAATGGATTATTTAAAGATGTAAATGATTTATATGGTAAAAACAATTCACAAAGACAATTTTTTACTATGCCAAATACAAATGAATATGGGATCAAAAATGGAGATTCTATTAAATTTGCAAATTGGTTATTTAATAAAGGAAGTGCTACATGTAAAGAAGATACAAGTAAATGTATTGTTCCAGAACATATTATTACTACTTAAATATTTTATTATTTAAATATTTAATAATATTATTTATATTATACTATGTATAATTTGAATAATCAGACGTTGCAAATTGAGTTACCTAAAGATAAAACAATTATTAAAAATTTATTTATATTAAATGATAATTTTTATGTTTATTTTGTATTGAATAAACAAGTTGAGGAAATATATTTACTTAATGAAAATGAAATGATTTATTTTAGAATTATCAGTAAAGAAATTATTAAAGACAATCTTATAAAATATACAACTGTATTTTTTAAAGAAAACATATCTAATAATAATATATTGTATTTAAAAACATATGATATTCAAGATACTAAATTAATTATTAATAATAAATCATTTAGTAATATTTTTGATAAAAATTTATATGATTTATTTTTGAAAATTCATAAACATATTTAGTTAATTTCCATTGAACGTCTAAATGGATCAGGTCCAATTGTTGTGTTATTGAAAATTGATACTGCTTTCATTGGGTTTGGTGGTTCGGATCTTAATTGTAAATTTGCATTACGTAAAGAATTGGCTTGTGTATCGACACCAATATGGAATGCTGCTTCAGTGAAGTTTTTTAATTCTAATGATCCATTTCCCTTTGGGTTGGCTTTTGACCATTCATCTGCCTCAGTTTCGGCTGGTAGTAAATCATTTGGTTGTGGTTCTTCATATTCTGCTAATGATTGAGCTTGTTTAGCCATTAATTTTTGAGATTCATCAAATTGTTGTTCTTTTGATTCTTGTGAAACATCTTGTGCTTCATAAACATCTTTTGCTTGATCTGCTGATCGGGCAATTTCTTTTAATTCTTCTGTATAACTTTCATAATTTTCTTGTTTTTTTTGGTTAAAGAATTTATTAAGTAAATAAATCATACCTAAAAGAGCTGCAAACATTGATCCAATATATAAGATTTTGTTATCAATTCCAAACATTATTATTTATTTATTATATTATATCATAACAAAATTTTTTTAATAAAAAATAATAAAATTAATAAAATAAACGACTATAAATTTATATTTTTTATTGGATAATCTTCATTTATTATATTAGTTATCTTATTATCATTTAATAAAAAATCATCTATATATTTTATATTTCCATCTTCTACTTCTTTATCACTCTCTATACTAAATATTGATATATCTTCATCATTTTCTTCTTCTTTATGCTTTATAATTTTTCTTACTAAAAATACTGGTTCAAACTTTTTTTCAGAAAATTTTATTCCTACAAAATGAATCTTGATATTTATATAATTCGTTTTTTTTAAACATTTTACATCTATAATCTTTTTATTTGATTGTTGATCTTCTTCTAATAATAAACATTTATTATGTACTTCGAGTTTTATACTTTCTTTTTTATAAATACTTTCAAATGTTTGTTCTTTAAATTTTTCATAATCTATTGTTATATTATTCTTTTTATATACATAATTACATATATAATTCTCTAATATTAATAAAATTTTTATATCTTCTTCGTTTATATCTATATACATTTTTTCTCTATCAATATACATTGGAGTTTTTATTTCTAAATTATCTATATTCATTATGATTGGTTTATTTTTATAATGTCCTAATGATAAAAAATTATCACTTATTTTTTTTATTTCTAAAAATTGTATTTCTTCTATTTTCATTATTTATAATTCATTATATTTATTATTATTTAATTAAATTTTATTCTATATTAATTTTTTTTAATATTATTAGAAATCCATTCTTTTCATTATAATTCCATATACGATCTATTTCTATTAAACATCGAACTTTATCATATTTTTCTATATCTTCATATGATATATGTTCTTCACTTTTATCAAATACATCTAATATTATTTTTTTATTTCTTTTATTTATTTTTAATTTTATTATATTTCCTTTTTCATTCTCTTTTATTAATGAAATTAAATTATTTTTTTCTATATTAAATTTTTTTAAAAAAATCATTTCTAATTTTTTAAAAAATTCTTTATATTCATTTTCTATTTTTACTAAAATATTAATTTTACCCTTATATTCGCTTATTTTCGTAATCGTTAAACTTTTTTTTAAATAAAATTGAATCTTTTTATTATTATAAGTAATAAAATAATTTCCTTTCTTTTCATATATTTCTAAATTTTCTTCTATATAATTATTTATATCAAACATATTTTTATTAAAATATATTTTACAACTTATATTATATTATAATATGACTGATTTTAACGATAACTTTGATGATATTTCAGATAATGAGGAATTCAATCTTCAAATTGAAGATGAAAATACTTTTGATAAATATTGTGATGATTTTAAAGATCTTCATGATACTATGTTAGATTATGTTAGTTATTCTTCTAACCCAAATTTAATGCAATTTTCTAATTATCTTGATCTTATGAATGCTGTTGATAAAGATCAATTTGAATTCACTACACATGAAAATAAAACATATTTGAAATCAAAGGCTCATATTAATCGTACAATTATAGATAATTGTATATTTCCAGATCCAATTGATTTTTCAAATTTAAATGATGATGATGATGAACTAAAAGAAAAAAACTTATCTATTTTAACTTATGATATAACTAGTACTAGTACTAGTAAACGTAAACATAAATGTAGACGCAGACGTAAAAATAATAAAAAACAATTAGATGAAATAATAACAGAAAAAACAAATAAATCTTCTAAGTTTACTGGTTGGGGAAAAAATACTATTCGTAAAATCAATATGACAGATATACTAAATGAAACTACTAAACCTATTCAAAATTTAAATAACCCTACTAAACCTATTCAAAATTTAAATAACCCTACTAAACCTATTCAAAATTTAAATAAACCTACTAAACAATATTCTAGTAAATATGTTCCACCATCATTAAGATAAAAATGAAAAAATTATTTTTTAAAAAATAATCCTCTATAATGGACTTATTTTTTAGTACATTCTTATTTAAAAATAATAATCAATTAAAAATTAATTATTATTTGATTATATATTATGAATATTTTAAATAATATTGAATTGAGAATTGTTGAAAAACAAAAACAATTTCATAAAATATCTTTGAAAAGACAAAATCGTATTGAAAAAATAACTAACCTAAAAATAACTAAAAATTCTTATGCACAAACTGATGATTTTACTAAAATAAAAAAAAAATCTAATAAAGATTTTGAGATTATTTACGAAAAAATTTATTCTGATAAAAACATACAATGTTCTATTGGATATGATAATACTATAATTGATAATACTATAATTGATAATAATATATATTTGAAAAAATTATTTGAAATAATTGCTGATATTCAAATAATTAAGGTTGATACTAGTGAAAAAAATTTTAAAAATAAATATTTATATAAAATTAACCCACTTTTATTTGATATTAATAGCAATTTCAATGATGTTTTTAATTTAGTTTTTTTTAATGATTATGAAATGTTATTACAAATAGATATTGTAATAGATACAAAATCATCTAAATCTTTAATTTTATATAATCAAAAAAGAATAATTATTGGCAAATATACTATTAATTTGAAATTAAATCAAAAAATAAATGTTCGAATTGATAAAAATAAATTATATTTTAATAATAATAATATTTTTAATTTTAAAAATGATATAAAATTTTTTTATTCATCTTCTAATAATTTTATAATAAATTATCAATGAAAATTTTAATAAGTTTTTTTTTAAATTTTAAAATTGATTATTATTTTTATAATAAAACAATTAAATAACTATGTCAAACTTAGTAATGGATTTATTTAACGCAACCCAATCAGTATCTTTCGAAATGGAACAAATTGATACATCTGGTAGTTTTAGAGGTGAAACTTCTGTAGCAACTTATGTATTAAAAGTATTAGGTGTCGCTTTTATTTGTATTGCAGAAATGATCCAAGTTGTAAAAATTATGAAATCAAAGAAAACAAAGAATCTTTCAACTGCATCTTATGCATTAAAATCATTCGCTTTCTTATTTTTAGGAATTCAATCAACAATTGATGTAGCAGATGGTAAACTATATGAAATTGGTTGGTTATGTGTATATTGGCTAGCATTCTTAGCAGAATTGGGATTATCAATTTTCATTACATCAAATAAATGGAATTAAATAGTAAAACTTTAATAATTAAATTGATTTTAATTATTAAAATATATTAATTTTATTATGTGTATTTATTCTATTATTAATAAGATTTCTTCGCCTGCAATATTTTCATATTGGGATTGATTTATATCAATCTTTTTCTCCGACAATATATATCGTTTTTATACGTAAATAATTTTATCACATAATATGTTATTATTATTAGTGATAAAAGAAAGAAAACGATGATAATTCCAAAGAAAAATAACCATTCATTATATAATATTTATTATATAATGAATATCAATTTAAATATTTTATTCTATTATTAATAAGATTTCTTCACCTGCAATATTTTCATATTGGGGTTGATTTATATCAATCTTTTCTCCAGCAATATATCTATATCGAGATTGTTCTTCTACACTTAAAGAATATACGTGTAAAGAATATTTTATATAATGATAATATGTTATTATCATTGGTAATGCTAATAAAAGAAAAAAAAACAATACTAATCCCAAAGAAACATAACCATTCATTATATAATAAATATTATATAATGAATATCAATTTTAAAAAAAACACACAATCTTATATTTCATCTTCATTTATATCTATTTCATCTTCATTTATATCTATTTCATCTTCATTTATATCTATTTCATCTTCATTTATATCTATTTCATCTTCACAAATAACTTTTTTAAATCCATTATACTTATTTTCTATTTCCTTAAAATTCAAATATTCTCCTAATCTAAATAAATTAATACGGTGAAATTTCCGACTACCTTTGCCAGATTTTTTAATAGTAAAAATTGATTTATATGTTGAAGTTAATTGTTTATTAATATTAGTCATCTTTTGAGGTTTTTCATTTGCATCTTTACAAAATTCCTTATATAAATCACTAAATTTTTTATGATGAATTAATATATATTTATGATCATTTTCATCAATATGAAAATCATCATGATCTTCTTCCATCAAATAGTATGTTTCATTTGCATAAATTTCTTTTAAGAAATTTTTTAATGAATCTTCGACCATCATATTATAATAATCGCTTGTTTTTGTTCTATTTTGATTCCAATCATTTGGATTATGATAAGTAATTTTATAATTTTCAAGATATTTACCGAATAAATATTTAATATAATTATCTTTGAGAATAGATTGAATTTTATCAACATATTTTTTATCAGATATCTTATCGAATGTATAAACACAATATCTTCTATCTTCACTATCAAAAAAAACACCATTGAAATGGTTTGAAGTAAAAATATAACGAATAAAAGTTTTAATTTGAATAATGTCTTTATTTTTCTGATTTAATGCGGCAATCAATCTTTGAGAATAATCCTTGATAATGTTTTCATATTGTCTAGTTGAATAATTATCAACTTCTTCAATAATATTTAATAACTTACCTAAATGTGCATTCGTATGTGTTTCAGTAATTTGTTTTAATGAACCAAAAAAACTCAAAGGATTACCTATTACTTCTGAAATAAAACGTGTAAAATTACTTTTTCCTGTATTAGATGAAACTATAAAATCCCCTTGAATAAATAAATGATTACCATCTAAATTAAAACCATAATAATCATTTTCTTCTAATATTTCTGTTGTAAATTTCACTAATTTATTATCAATTTTTCTAATTAAATTATCTGGAATTTGTTTTCTTTTAATTAAAACAGGTATTTCATTTATTTTATCACCAATTATATGTACTATATAATAATTAACACAATTGATAACTTTTATCTTTTTATATGCAGAAAATCCCAAACTTCTACATAAATATATTATATCGTCAATTAAGTTTTCTCTTTTTTGAACTATTTCATAACATTTTCCGTTTTTATCGAAATGACCATCTGAATCTAATAAACCAGCAAGTAATTTTAATTGATTTTGACGAGAATTACATTTATAATCTAATGGAATATGTTTATTATTTAATAAATTATGTTTTTTTAATACATCTAGGAATTTATTATAACGCCATTTAATACCATTGATTTTATAACCATATTCTTTACAAGGATAATGATGTAAATATAAATCGTGTTTTCCTAAATTTTCTTTTAAATATTTAATAATTACAGCATCTTGTGTTGTATATTGAGTATTTGCACTAGTACCATCACCTAACCATAAACCGATAATATAAGGTTCAAAAACATCCTTTTCTTGAAATTTAACTTCATTTCTATAAATATGTAATTTTTCTTGTATATTATAATCTAATTTTTCATATTCATTTACTTTAATGATAAAAATATGATTTTCTATATCATTTTTAAATTTATATAAATCAATCATTTTTTCAAATGTTTTTGATTTTAATTTAAAATTCTTATCTAAATATCTTAAACGATTATATCTTTTATCGACACAACAAGGATAATATTTTAAACATAATTTATGATGAAAATTAACTTCAAATGTCTCACCTTTTTTAGGAATGATTCTACACATTTTTTGTCTTCCTCTTGCTAATACTCTTACTTTTCTAGGAGTAGAATCATCGCCCATTAATATATCATTTACTTTGACATTTTGAACCATTTTAATATTACCATCATACATTAAGATAGGAGTATTATAAGCATGACATCCGTGTTTTGAAGAATAGAAAACTAATATGATTTGTGGAATATATTGTGGTGTTTGGATAATATTAGCCAAGAATTGCATTAAAAAATCGAAATGTTTAGGTTCATTACTACAATGATATTTTAAGATATGATTTTTTAAAATTTCAAAATCGATATGTTTTTGTGGAGGAATTTTTTCTCTTTGTTCATATGTTATAATAGATTCATAATTAAAACCATTAAATAAATTAAAATTAGAATCATTAACACTTTTTTTTTCAATATTTTTATTATATGGTTCAAAACATAAATCAAAATATGCAGATTTATGATTATCATTTTTATATTTTTCAAGAAATTTTACATTAATAATTGAGTTTTCTTTTCTTTCTTTATATAATAAATCACCATAACCTTCGATTTTTATAGATTTTATTTTTCTTTCATAATATTTTAATCTTCTATCATAAGTATTATCAATTCTATAATAAGAATTTGAATCTCTCATAAATTTAAAAAATAATTCAAAATATACCCTACATTCATCATAATTATTTTCTTTACCATCAGTAATTGGAATATTATTAAAATAAACAATGTTAAATTCTGTATAGTTTAATTTTGGACGATGTAAAATTTTTGAAAAATCTTCACATTTATCACTATGACAACGAATAGTTAAAACGTTTTTTCTTATATCATGAATTAAAAAATTATGATTATTTTTATGATTTTGTCCACATATATTTTCCCGAATATCTGTATATTCATATTCATTATCTATTTTAGGAACACCTATAAATGTGAATTGATTTTTTTTCGAGTTTATTTCATTAGTATTATCTTCCATTTGATTTATAAAATCATTTGCATCTTTATTATAGTTTTTAGAAATGTCTTTTTGTTCTTCTATATCTAATTTAAATTCTTCACAATTACAAACATATGTAACTAAATGTTTATGAAAATCTTTTAATTCTTTATAGTTTATTGGTTCTAATAAACTATTATCGGAAGATGATTCATCATCATACTTTTTACAATATGGAATTCTCCATTTAGTCATACCAGACATATATATTTTCAAATCAAGTGATTCATCTAATTTACTTTCTTTAAATATATCCATATTTTGTTCAATATATTTTTTTAAAGTAATACTATCCGTTTTTTTTTTCCAATAACAAATATGATATGATATTTTATAAAAATCTTTATTATCTTTATCTTTACTCCATCTACAATCTCTACTAATTGCATAATCTTCTTCTACTGTATTGGGAAATAATACATATAAACAATTTAACGCATTTTCTAATGTATCATCTACTACATCACCAAGTGCTTCAGTCTCTTTCATATTTGTACTAACTGCAATTTGATTACCATTAATTTTATTATATACAAAATATAATTTTTGATCAATATCAAATCTTGGTTTTACTTGAAAAGTTTTTGCATTAAAGTATTCGAAAAATATTTTACCTTTTTTAAATAATCCATTATTTTTATATTCATCAATTAAAATCTTATAAAAATCTTTATATTTATGTGTTTCGTGTTGATTAGTATTTATCTTATTAGTTACGCATAAACTATAATCTAGATCTATTGTAGACATAAGTATTAGATTATTATATAAATTAAATTTTAAAATATTTTTATTTATAATCTTTTTTTATTTATAATTTTTTAAAAAGATTATAAATAAAAAATATATTTAATTAAATTAATTTAATAAACTCACAAAGTTATTATTAACTAAATTATAATTATATTCATTCTTATTAGAGATTTTATCAATTGATATTTTATAACAAAAGTATTTTTTCAAAATAATTTTTTTATTATTTTTTTTATTATGGACTTCTATTTCAGAAGTATTTATAATAAAATCTATATTATGTAACATAACATTATTATCATATATGATTTTTTTAAAAAAATATTTAATTTCTGGGATATAAAAATATAATATATTATCTTTGAAATCTATTAAATATGATTCAAATATTTTATTATTTATATTATCAAGTATTTCTAATTGTTTCATTTCTCGATCCATTTTTCTAAGATTTCTATTAACTTTATTTAATTCATTTATATCATAATCAATATTAGTTTTATAATTTTCATATAATACTTCTTTTATTTTCATATGAATTATTAAATCAGTAAATCTTCTTATTGGGGATGTATAATGAGTATAATATTTTAAATCTAAACCATAATGATAATAATTGAAATCTTCTTCATTATATACTTTATATTCTGCTGACTTTGATTGAAATATTTTCAAAAAATTTATCAAATCATTGTTTTTAATCTGTTCAATTGGTATTTTATAATCTGGATTTTTATGAAATCTTAATATTGGTTTTTTTTCATTTTTAATTAAAAATTCTGCAGTTATTTGATTAGCTAAAATCATAAAATTTTCAATCATATTATGTGAATTAAATCCTTCATTTTTGTTATTAATTTTTAATTTTTTTGATATATTAAATAATTCAAATAAATCTTTATTTCTTTCATATAATTTATCATCTTTTAATATATTATCTACTTTTTTATAACAAAAATTCCGTTTTACATTTAAAATTGTATTTTTAAAATAATATTCGATTACATTTGAATCTTTATCAAATATAATAAATAAACTCAAAGATAAACGATCTTTACCATTAATTAATGACATTAAAAAATCTGATAAAATATTAGGATATAAATTATATTTTGAATCTTTTAAATATACTGTTGAAAATCTATTATTTTTTAAAAAAAATTTTAAATCAAATTTATTATACCAAAATGATACATCTGAAATATGTATACCAACTTTATATTTATCATCTTCTAAATATTCAATGCTTAATGCATCATCTATATCTTTAGAGCCCTTTGGATCAATAGAAATAGTATTATGATTTCTAATATCTAAATATTCTTTTAATTCCTCATTATCAATAAAATCATATATACTATTATTTTGAGATACTTTAAATTTTGTATGTAATTTATATTTCCTAGTATCTATTTCATAAAAATATAATAATTTTTCAATTTCATTTTTTTTTTCCCCAACCTTGCCAATAAATTTATCCAATGTTCCATTTGGAATTTTTTTATCCCACATATTATATTTAATAGTAATATAAAATCTCCCATTGGTATTTTTCATTTTTTTATCATTAATACAAACATAAAATTTAGGATAACATTTTAATAAAGGTGTAAATAAGAAATATGGATTTTTGCGATTATTGAGACCGTATATCATTTTATTATTAATTTCTAATATTCCAACTATTTTCTTATTATTAATATTAGTATTTACAATATTATTGATCAGTTTTGTTGTTTTATCATAATTAATAGTGTCGTCTTGGAAAAATTTAAATTTATTAAAATTTTTAAAATCTTCGATAGATAATTCTAATTCAGATTCTTCATTTTTTAATATAATTTTCTTATATTCTCTATCATTAATATTAATCTGATAATTCATTTTATTATTTTTAATTTATGATTTTTAAAATCGTAACTTAAAATAAAAATAAAAATAAATTTTAATTATTTTCACGTTGTCTTTCTTTTCTTCTTCTTCTAATAATTTCTAATTCAATCTCTTCACTATTATCTTCATCATATTCAGTGATTTTGCAATCGAAACAATTGCAACTAAACATTTTTATAAAACATGTTTTGAAATTTCCACAAAAATTTTCACATTTCATAAATTCTGGTTTATTTTTCTTTACATTTGTCATTTTAACTTGCATTAAGTTAAAATTTGTTTCTGGATCATAACTATCTTTATCGAATAACATGTTTAACATATTTCTATATTTCTTTACAATCATAAACATCCATAATACCATTAATATTTGGAAAAACATCCCAATTACAAAAATAAAAGGTGTGAAATTCTGATAACAATGACCTATTAAGAATGGATATAAAATAAAACGAGTAATGAAAAAGAAAATTACAAAACATGTAAATAAAAAGAATTTTAATTTTTGATTATCTTCTACGAAATTATAAAAATTTAAAAAAACAGATGATCCTTCCAAAATTTCTACCCCAAATATACAAAATGATGCGACATTATTAATAGCATAAAATCCTAAAATTAACATAAAAATATGATGAAATAATAATGAAATTTTAGTTAAAATTGTATAATCTGGTTTACCTAATAAATTTAAAATATCAATAAATAAATATGATAATGACCAAGCTAATGGATAAATTGCATATTTACTATTTGTTTTTGTATCTAGAAAAAATACAAAAAAGAAAAATATAAATGAATATAAAGATACGAAAATATGATGTAATAATCCAATTAAACTAATTACTTGAGGATATCTACTTGAAAATATTACAAAAAACATTAATTGTGTGATTAAAATTCCAGAAAACCATAAATAAAATATATGTTCGTATTTATCAAGATCGATAACGATTGTAATTGTATCTAGTAAATTTAACATTGTTATTTTTTAATTTGATAAAATATTTCAATTTTATTTTTTATTTTTATTAAAGTTGATTTATATTATTATTTTAAAAATAATTTTATAAAATGTCACGGGATTTAAAAAATTTATTAAATGTTATTGTCAAAGAAGAAGGTATTTCAGATATTATTATTGAAAATAAAACAGAAATGGATTTATCTCATTCTCTAAAATTATATACACAATGGTCTAATATTGAAAAAAAATTAACTAATGAATTAACTCAGGCAAAACATAATTTACATTTCTTGAAATTCAAAATTAAAAGTTTATGTAAACATACAGATGTAACAGATTATTATTCATCTCATCATACTTATTGTTGTAATCAATGCGGTTTTGATGTTCAAATTCATGATGAATTTAATTTTAGAAATATTACTAAAATTATTGATATTTAAAAATTAAATAATTTAAAAATGATTTTTTAATTTATTTTTAAATATGTCATATTTTAAAGAAATTACAAAAAGTTATTCAATACTTCAACAGAAAATAAAAAAAGATTCCATTTATCAACATTTTTGTAAAACTTTAATTGATCAATATAAAAATATAAAAATTGATAACTTTGCTTTTTTTATGCAAGTTGGAAGTTTTTATGAATCTTATGCATGGAATTTGAAAATAGATAATATTGATGTTGATTTTAATTATAAATTGTTTGATAGATTATCTTCTATTTTACATATGATTAAAGCTAAAAAAAATAGTTCTATTCCACATTCTGTTAATAATCCATATATGTTTGGTTTTCCTGAAAAAAGTAAAGAAAGACATATTGAAAAATTATTAGGGGAAAATATTATTATTGTTTTAGTTCACCAAAGAGATGCAATAGATGGTTCTAAAAATAAAATAAGAGATACTATTGAAATTCTAAATCCAAGTACTAATATTAATAATATCAGTAATGATAATTTTACTATGTCAATATCTTTAAATTTATATAAAAATACATATTATACTTGTGGAATTTCATTATTTAATTTAAATTCAAATGAAAATTATGTATATGAATGTATTGATTCGAAAAATAATACTAATAATACTAAAAATAAAATATATAAAATAAATCTAACATATAATCCTACACAGATAATCTTTTATAATTTTACTAAAAAACATATTGATTTTGTTAAAAAAGATTTAGAATTATCAAATTTGGAAAATAATATTTTATTTTTTGATGATAAAGATGATTTTAATAAAGAATTGTTTAAAATAGAATATCAACGAGAATATTTTAATGAAGTTTTTAAAGAAGATATTTTATTAAATAATAATTTAAATCATTATAATCTTAATTTTTATGAAGAAGCTAGACTTTCTTTTATTTTATTATTAGATTATATTGGGAAAATTAATAAACTTTTTTTAAATAATATTTCTAATCCAAAATTTATTGAAATTGATGATTATTTAAATTTAGATTATAATACATTAGATCAATTAAATATTGTTTCTACTGAAAAAAAATATCAGAAGATGTGTTTATTAGAAATTTTAGATCAAACCAGTACTGTAATGGGTAAAAGATTTTTACATAGACGTATTACTAATCCACTTACTAATATCCAAGAATTAAATCTTAATTATGATATTACTACCGAAATGTTAGTCAATTATATTGAATATGAAAAAATTTTATGTAATATTTATGATTTATCTAGATATCATAAAAAAATTTATTATCAGCGTATTAGTCCACAAGATTTATTTATCTTATTTGAAAATTATGAATATTTTTGTAATTTAATTGATTTAACTTCGGATAATATTATTTTAAAAAAATTTATTGATAAATTAATTAAAAAAAAAAAAATAGAAAAACTTATTAAAGAATTTAGAAAACAATTTAATATTTTAAAAATTAAAAATATTTCTTCTTGTGATATTGATTCTTTAAACGAAGTTATTTTTAAAAAAAATATTAATGTAGATTTAGATAAATTAATTGATGAATTAAATATTATTAAAAAATTTAAAAATAATATTTTATCTGATATAAAAACTTTCTTTGATAGCCATTCTATTAAATCAAAATATAAATTTAAGGGTGAATTTGAAACTAATAATAATTATATTAGTATTACTAAATCTAAATTTAATTTATTTAATAAATATAAAGATTCTGATGATAATATGAAACAATATAAGATTATACAAACTGGTAAGAGTAAATATTTTATAAATAGTATTATTTTAGATCAAAAATTTAATGAAGAAAAATTAATTATTGATAAAATTAATAATAAACAATTTATTATTTTCAAAAAATATTTAAATAATTTACAAAAAAATAAGGAATGTTTTAATCATATGGAATATATAATCGGGTTTGTTGATTTTATCAAATCTAATGTTAAAAATAGTTTAATTAATAAATACACTAAACCTATTATTATTGATAAAAATGAAGATTCTTTTTTTGATATTATTGATTTTAGACATCCTATTATTGAAAAAATTAATAAAGATACTGAATTTGTTAAAAATAATTTACTTTTGAATTCTGATAAATTAGGTTTGATTTTAACTGGTGATAATGGTATTGGTAAATCTAGTCTTTTGAAATCTATTGGTATTTGTATTATTATGGCTCAAAGTGGTATGTTTGTTCCTTGTAAATCTATGAATTTCTATCCTTTCAATAATATTTTAACTCGTATTAAAGGTAATGATAATATTTTTTCTAATTCTTCTAGTTTTCAAGTCGAAATGATAGAATTATGTAATATTTTACAAAAAAGTAATAATAGCTCTTTAGTTTTAATGGATGAATTATGTAAAGGTACAGAACAAGCAAGTAGTCATTCTTTAACTTTATCCGTTATTAATGAATTAGTTCATATGAAAAAATCAAAATTTATTATTACTACTCATATGCATAGCATTTTTAAAGATGATTTATTTAAAGAATTAATGAAAACTAATAAAATTTTTACAAAATATATGTTAGTTGAATTCTCCAATGGCGAAATTATTTATAAAAGAAAACTAATAGATGGTTGTTCTGGTGAAATATATGGTTTGGAAATCGCTAGAATGTTGGGTATTAATTCAGATGTTATTAATAAAGCTATGGAAATTAGAAATAAGTTTCTTAATATTTCTAATGAAATTGTTTCTACTAAAAAATCTAAATATAATTCTAAAAAATATATTGTCAAATGTGAATTGTGTGGTGTTAATAAACAAGATCAATTAGAAACTCATCATATTATTGAACAAAAAGATAGTAATCAAGATGGGTTTTTTGAAAAAGAAATGTATCATAAAAATGAATTATTCAATTTAATGATATTATGTAAAAAATGTCATAAAAAAATAACTTTCAAAAAAATTAAAACTAGTAAAAAAAAATTAACTTCAAATGGAATAAAAGTTGAAGAAATTTAATATCCTATCCATGTCATGGATAATGACATTACTTTATTATCAACAACATTACATTTCATCACCTTATCAGTTTTATTTTCGAATTTTTGTCCTTTTGCTTTAAAATTTGCGTCATGGTACGTTTCAAGTTTCCATCCAGGATATATATAAAATTCATCCAATTTTTTATACCAATCTTTATATGGATCTTTATTTAATTGAGCACCTCCCTCTTCTAACATAATATTAAAATCAGCTCCTACACCATAACCACCAATTCTACTAGATGATTTCATTTTTTTTAAATCTGTTTCGGTAAGACAAGTTCCTCCTATACATATTCTTTTTCCTTTAACATCTCCGCGACTTTCTACTTTATTAGCGGAGAAATTTTTAGTTACATTTTGAGTACCATGTACTTCTAAATGATCCCATACTCCAACTTTTCTAATACCACTTGATTTATTACCTACAAGCATTAATCCGTTTTTTGCCTTAATATCATTTGATATTTCAGAAGTTGTAGCGGTTGCACCTTCCTTCCAGTTTTTAGATAATCTTATTCCACTTTTTAAATCAATATAATCAGCAGCTACTATTGTAGCCATATCATTTACTTTTTTTTCTGTTGTTTTAACTGCATCTAATGCTTCTGTAGTTGAAAAATTTTCAATATTTTTCGATGTTATTAATAATATTGATAATATTATTATTATGATTATTTTATAGTTGTTTTTAAATAATTTCACAAACATATTTTATTATATTATATATATATATAATAAAATTATAAAATTCGATTATCTCCATGATTAAATTTAAATACTGGAAATCTTAAACTATCTTTTGTTTTTTCAAAATATTGAACTGTAATTATTTTACCGATTATATCTCCTGGATTTTTATAATATTGTTTTCTTTCATTTAATGAAAATCCACTCCCAACCTTTGTATTTTTATAATCAATAATAACAGCAACCATTGTTTCAATAGTTTCTTCTAATTTTGTTTCTTTTGATATTTCTCTCCAAGGTCCTTTAATTATATCAATAACTTTATATTCTTCATCATTCATTTTTTTATATTTCAATAATGAATGAGTTCGTTTTCCTTCATATTTATTATCTTCTCTTAACATTAAACCTTCCCATTTATTTTTTTCTGATTTTTTAATTAAATTAAAAAAATCATCATTTGTATATTTTATTTGTTCTAAAATTTCAAAATTTAATAATTTTATTTTTTTTAATTTTTCTAATCTTATTGAATATATTTCTTCAGATTTTAAATTAAAGAAATCTTCTTTTTTTAAAATATCAAAAATAAAAAATTTTGGATTTAAAATAGTATGATTTTTCCTCTTTATTTCTTTCATTATCCCAGTGAAATTTTCCTTTCCATTTTCAATTGAAACTATTTCGCCATCTAATACGATTGGTTCATTAAAAATATTTATATTTTTTAATATTTCTTTTTTTAATATATCTAATGTATTAAATTCATTACCTTTTCTTGATAAAAAATTAACTGATTGTTTTTTTGGATCAATTATAACTAAACATCTTACACCATCTAGTTTTCTAGATATATACCATGGATTTTTTGATTTTTCTATTCTAGTTGGATCAAATTTATTAGCTAAAACTGGTTGAAATATAGGTATTAAATTAGGAAAAATTTTATTTATTACACTTGAATTTAATCGAATTTTTAACGTTTTATCTATTATATTTAATATATATATTTTAAATTCAGTATTTCTATTAATGTAATGATATAAATGTAATAAAGCTGTATCGCCAGTAATTTTTCTATTTATTAAATTATCTAAAAGGCTAAACAAATCATGTTTAATAATAATATTTATTTTTATTTTTTTTTTATTTTTTTCAAATTTCAAATAATTTTTAGATGTTATATTAAAAACTTTATTTTCGTCATAAACATATAATAAAACTTTTTGTAAATCATTATATTTTTCCAATATGATTTTTTTATCATTTGTTTTATTAGTACTATTAACTTCTAAAACCATATCTTTTATTCTTTGTAAAAGTTTGGCGTCCATATTTATCAATATATAATATTATATATTAATAAATTTTAAATCTTCTTATTTTAATTCATTTTACCCTGAATAACAGATTGTGGGAAATAATTTACGATATTAATATCTTTAATAGTATAATCTTCAATTTTATCTTTTTTATCAACATAAATTTTTGGAAAAATAGTAGGTGTTCTTGTCAATTGTTCTTTACATTGTTCAAAATGATTTTTATAAATATGAGTATCAGCAATAAAATGAGTAAATTCTGCTGGTTTATAGCCACAAATATTGCCTAGAATATGAGTTAATATAATAGCAGAAATGGCATTATAATTATTTGCTAAAAAATAATCACTTGATCTTTGATATAAACAACAACTAATTTCATTATTATTTGTATTAACGAAAAATTGATATAATAAATGACAGCATGGGAGTGCCATATCTTTTAATTGACTTGGATTCCAATAACAAAATAAAATTCTTCTAGATCCAGGATTATTTTTTAATAAATCAATAACATAACTTAATTGATCAAAACCTTTTCCAGTATAATCTTCATTACAAGTTTTATATTCTGCATTGAAAAATCTCAATTGATGTCCATATCCAGCACCAATATCACCTTCTGGTAAATGATTTAATCCTTGATTATCTAAAAATTCTCTTGTTGAATTGCCATCCCAAATACGAACATTCTTATCTTGTAATTCTTTTGCATTTGTTGAACCCCGTAACATCCATAATAATTCTTCGATAATTAAACGAACTGGTACATTTTTAGTTGTTAATAAAGGAAGTTTATTATCACGAATATCATATTTTAAACAATTGGCAAAAATTGTTTTAATACCAACACCCGTTCTATCAATTTTGTCAATACCATTTTCCAAGATGTTTCTCATTAATTCTAAATAATTATTTTCATATATATTATTAAAAATATAATGTTGAAATGTTAAAATATCAGAATTATTAACAACTATAGAGTTAGTAGAATTTAATTTATAATTATTTAAATTAACTTCTGGGAAAAAAATATCACATTCATAATCTTTATTTACTGAATTAATATAAAAATCATTTACTATATCTCTTTCAATAAATAATTTATAAATACTACTTCCACCAATAACATAACAATTTTCTATTTTTTTTTTATTTTTTTTTACAAATGTTAATACATCATCTAATTCTTGAAATATTTTAAAATTTTCGTTCTCTTCATCTTCAATAACATTTGATTTTGACAACACTATATTAATACGATTTTTTAATGGTCGAAATCTTTTTGGTATAGATTGATAAGTTTTTCTTCCCATAATAACACAATTCTTTTTATTTTTGTTTTTAATTTCCAATGTTTTCTTTTTAAAAAATAACATATCCTCTTTAATCGTCCACGGCAATGAATTACTTTTTCCAATTCCATTATTACTATCAACACAAACTATAATTTTAAACATTTTATATTAAAATAATATTTTTATAAATTTTATTTTATAAATTTTAAGATTTTATACCTTACTTATAACTTTATCAAGAATATCAATTGGATTTAATTCATAAATAATTTTTCTTTTACTCTCTTTAATGTATTTATATCTTTTCGTATATTCATCATTATTTATTGAATTTACGATTGTTTGTATTGCCAACTTCGGTCGTGTAAAATCAAGATTGATATATGATTTTGGATGTAAATAACTTTTTACATTTGGACATCCCCAATAAAAACATAATGTTTCACATAATATTGGATCTAATATTTTTTCTGTAAAATAATCAACTTCTTGACAATTTTCTGCCATCATATTATAATAATAGTTTAATAAACTATCTTCGCGATTATCAATCTCTCCTAAATAATTTTTTAATTTAAATTTAGTAAAATATCCAATCAGTTCTCTTCCATAAATATCTGGTTTTATATTATATTTATTAAGTGTATCAATATGAGGCATTATATTTACTCTTAATTTATGTCCTGGTAATATATCTAAATCAGAAGTAACATATGAAATTTTT
>Ga0307488_10000498_pt1 | contig 32506 bp, 55 predicted proteins | sample SB02metaG_FD_202248 | JGI IMG/M metagenome (GOLD analysis project Ga0307488, IMG submission 202248) | Sea-ice brine microbial communities from Beaufort Sea near Barrow, Alaska, United States - SB 0.2 | ecosystem: Environmental > Aquatic > Marine > Coastal | place: USA: Alaska | collected...
CAAAGGCTAGGTAAAACAGTTAAAAGAATATTTGATTAATGGCAATTACAATAACACAATCTCCTCAAATAATAACCCCTTCAGATAATCCTGTTACGTGGGTATTTGAATCAGACCAAACTGCACAAGTTAATTTTTACTTTATAGTTGAAGTACAAATTGCAAACCCTACTACATTCGCAACAATCGAAAGGCATAAGATATTTCCAGAGGTTGGAAACGTGGCGCACTTTGACGCATCAAGTATAACTGAACGTTATGCAAGTGTAAACAATAGAGCGTCAAACCAAGTGTTGCCACAAGTAAAGATTAACATAATAGAATACTATAACGGCTCGGTAGGAGCTAGTACCTTGTCTAGTGCGTCTGGAGTATTTAAAGCAAGACTAAAGAAGAAAGCATTTATAAATTACAATTCTACTGATTATTCTTTGCTTAGTGCTTCAGGTGTTAAGTTTATGACATTCGAGCCAAGAGGTACTATTAAAGTAAAACAAGCAGATTTAAAATACTTAACCTTTATCAATGCTTTATCTGTTGCAATTACATCTACTTATAAAACTTATACAAGTGTTGGAACTTTAGTAGATACACAAAGCGAAAGTTTAGGTAGTGGGTATTGGAATACGTTTTCAGTAGGTATTGATAGACTAGAAACAGATTTATCACTTAGTTTTGTTGGTGCTAGTTATTATACAATAGAAGTTACTTCAAGCACTGGAGCAATGGAAGTATTCAGAATTGACTTAGATACAAGTTGTATTTATTCAACTGCTACAAGAGTTCATTTTCTAAATACATTGGGAGGTATTGATTCATATACATTCGGGTTACTTACAAGAGAAAAAACAGAGGTAGAATCATTTGGTTACGAAAGACAATTCGGAAACTTTAATACTTCAAATCAATTTGTTTATGATGTGAAGGATGGAACGGTAATTGATTTCCTTAAAACCTCTTCAAAGTCTTTAGAAGTAACGAGTGATTGGATGAAGGAAAACGTACAGAATTGGTTAAGTAAGGAATTGTATATGAGTCCTATTGTATGGACTGAAGAAGATGCTGAACTTTACAGATGCAAGGTTACTAATAAGAGTTACGATAAGAAGATACAAGAAACAGATATGTTATTTCAAGAGATTGCGAAAATAGAATTAGAAACTGAAACTTCTGTTAATGTCTAATTACTTATACATAAATAACGAGCAGATAGATTTGGATAAGGAGATTCCTATGCCGATTAGCTTTTCTATTGGGGATTTTAAAAACCCTGAGAATAGGAAGAGAAGTGTTTCAAAAACTATAACCGTTCCCGGTACTCAAAACAATAAAAGGATATTTTCAAACGCTTATGAGTTAAGCCTAACAAATGAATTGGGAAACTTAGGTTTTAACTTCAATACAAATGCAAAAGTAGGAGCAAGGTATTTAAGAAACGGTGTGCCAATATTTATTGGTTTAGTAAGGTTGTTAAATGTTAAAATCTCTAAAGGGGTTTATTCATTCGAGATAGTTTTGTTTTCTGACATTGTGAATATAATTAAGGAGATGAATGACATTAACGTTTCAGAATTAGATTGGAGCGAATACAATCATACTCTAGATGTTGCAAATGTTTCTAATAGTTGGAATACAAGTGTAATTAAAAACGGTACTGCTACTTCAAATTATACTGCTGGAAAACCTAATGGCTTTGGTTATTGGTATCCATTAATTGATTTTGCTTATAACAATTTTAGTACCGTAACTTTTAATATTGAAAACTTAGTACCGTATTTATACGTTAAGGAAACATTTGAGAAGTGTTTTGAAAACATTGGTTATACTTTAGATTCAAACTTCTTGAATGAAGATATGATTAAGGCTTTGACTTGGGGTTTTGGAGGAGGAGAAAAAGAAATGATTACAGCTCCAGACGTTGCAGATAGAAGGGTGGCACGTTTGTTTGATGCAAATATTGTAAATACCGTGAATGCGGTGGCTATTCCAGACCCTTACTATCCTTACACGAGCATAATAACATCCATTCACAAGTTAAGAAATTTCACATCAACAAATATTTCAGATAGCTATTTGCAATTTAATGTAGGTACTGGAGAAATAACTTGTATGCGTACTGGCAGATACAATCTAAATCTAGATTTTGATACTTTAGTTTCTTATAATTTTACAAGTGGAAGTGCTACTGGTTTTTCTAGAATAAAAACACAAGTGCTTAAAAATGGAATTGTAGTAGGGATAGCTAGTTCTTCTTACAGTCTATCAAACACACCTACAACTTATTCTTTAAATGCAGATACGGTACTAGATTTAGATGCTGGAGATATTGTTTCTGTTCAATATGTATTTGAAACTAATTTTGCTAGTGCAGTAAACTTTACTTATGAAACAACTATTGACTTAAACAATGCTTTTAATTTAGATATGACTTCAATACAAGGGTCTTATAAGTTTGGGAGTTTCTTTGGTGTTAACAGATTTATTCCTAAAATGAAGTGTGGAGAGTTTGTAAAAGGGATTATTAATATGTTTAATCTTTACGTTTCAGAACCAGACGAAGATGGGGTGGTAAAGATTGAACCACTTAGTCAATTTTATCAAGGAGAAGAGAATTGGACTGAGTTATTAGATTATTCAAGAGATATAAATATCGAACCAAGTGTAAACAAAAGTGCGAAGTCGTTTAACTTTAAGTTTGCAAAAGACGAAGACGTATTTAATAAAAATTACTTTGATACTTTTGGAGTTAATTATGGAGATTACAAATACACGAGTGATAACGAATACAATACAAAAGAGATAACATTTCAGTTACCATTTGCTCAAAGTGTACCGAATCCAGTAGCAAGTGGATTTGTAATTCCTAACATCACTCAATTAGATGATAATGGAACTCCTCAACCCTACAAAGGTAAGGCAAGAATATTCTTTAATAATGGATTGAAAGCGACAAGTGGAATGGGATTAAACGTTGGTACTAACGTAAGACCAATACTAACTAATTATACAAGCTATCCACAAGCACATCATAGTTACGGAGATATAACTAATTCAACTTTTGATTTAAACTTTAGTAAGCCTGAAGAGGTACTTTACAATTATACAAATTATAGTAATAACAATCTGTTTAATAAATATCAAAGGATTAATATTTTAGAACAAACAAGTATTGATGGAAAAGTGTTAAAGGCTTATTTCAATTTAGAATCTGAAAACATAATGGACTTCAGAAAGTTGGTAAACATTAACGGTGTGCTTTACAGAAAGAATTTGATAGATAACTTTGACGCAAACGGAAATGAAACAACAAAAGTAGAACTTTACAAGGTATTAGAAACTACAGAAATTTCTTTACCTTCGCCAAGAATATCAACTGGAATACCAAACAGAGGAAACATTGGTTTAGTCTCTTCTCCTAGATTAGTTGGAGAGGGTTCGCCAATAGTAAGAGGAGGACGCAACAGTCCATTAAGAGAGAATCAAATATTTTATACAATTTATGAACGAGTTTAAAAGAATGGTAATTAAGGTATCGGATGTCACAACAGAAGTTGCAACCATACCGACTACAAACGACCACAGAGATGGCAGTTGGTTAGCTACTGATATTTATGTTGGAGAATTATTTCTAAATATTACAGATGACGTTCTACAAACTAGAACAGACGCTGGTATTATTACGCTTAATTCTGGCGGTGGTGGTGGCTCTGTAACAGGAACAGGAACAACTAACTATGTAAGTAAATGGACTGGAGCAACTACTCAAGGAGATTCATTAATTTTTGATGATGGAACAAGCGTATCAATAGGAGCCTCTTTATCTGCATCAAACTTATCAGGAACAAATACTGGAGACCAAGTTTTAAGTGATTTTCCTTTAGACACTACTGACTTAGTTGTTGTCCCTGAAAGCAATATACAAGACTACGCAGAAGGCGTAGACCATTCTTTATTGAAGGCAACAGGGACTGGAGTATCTAGTACCTATGTATCTACGGTGGTAGTTGGTGGAACTACATTTTCACAACCAGCAGTATCTGGAGAAATACATAGCGACCAAGGTTACTTTGATATTAATTATACTGGAGCAACAAATATAACGGTTACAAACTTAAATGTAGATTCTGTTTATGTTTACATAGATAATTCAGGAGCTTTACAACAACAAACTTCAACACCAACTAGACAAGATTGGAGTAGGAAAATGTTTACAATGCGTATTGCAATAGATTTATCTAATAATACTATTATAGGATTTGAATACTTAAACAATCCAATAGGACACTATGCCAATAGTATTAGAGATGTTTATACTTACCTTTTGGCTCAGGGAGTACCATTTAAAAAAGACCAAGTTGTAACTGGTAGAGCAAATGATTTAGGGTTTGATGTTTCTGCTGGAAGTATTATGGAGTTTGGAGGGACTGGAGATATTAATAACGCAAATATTATAACGCTTAACGCTGTTTCAAATGCAACTTTCTTTTTAGCTACTAGAACAGCATTCGATTCAGGAACTAACACAGACTTACCTAAATTTTGGGATGACAATGGGGTTGTTACTGCTCTAGGTTCTACTACCTTAGTAGGACATAGACTTTATAGATTTAGTAATGGAAATCTAGTAATGCAATACGGACAAGGAAACTATGCTAATATGGCTCTTGCTAAGGCTGGTGTTGTTTTAGAAGACTATGTTTTAAATCCAATATTGAAAAACGCTACTTTCTTTGGTTGGTGGTTTGTTGAAAGTACGGCAACAAATACTGGAGGGACAACTTTAACAGATTTTAAAGAATATACATTAGGATTGCAAGGAGGAAGTTCTAGTGGTTTATCTGGATGCTTACTAAAAGGAAATAACCTATCCGACTTATTAGATGTAACGACCGCAAGAACAAATTTAAATCTAGGAAACGTTGATAATACAAGTGACTCAGATAAACCAGTAAGTACTGACCAACAAACAGCTTTAGATAACACAACTTTAATTGCTACTTTAACGGTTGGAACTGATAGAACTCTAATTTTAACAGATAGAGATAAGAACATAGAAAACGACAATAGTATTACTATAACAGTCCCTTTAAATTCGGTTGTGGCTTTTCCTATTGGTACTCAGATATTCTTTACTAAGAAATTTGAAACTTTGACAATAGCTGGAGCGGTTGGAGTAACTCTTAATAGTGTAGATAGTTTGTTGGAGTTGGGACGTTTAAATTGTGGTGCTTCATTGTTGAAAGTCGATACTGATGAATGGAATTTAATTGGAGAATTAATATGATTTATAGACGAGGAACATACGCACAAAAAAGAGTTAGTGGGGTTACTACATTAATACCTGACGATAATGCAACTTGGACTAATGTAGCTTCGGGAATGAATACTGGAGTGGGATTTATAGAGTGGACGAACTCGGCAGTTATGCAATGGTCTAATACTGGTAGTTTTGCAAGTTTACCCGCTAATAAAGATGGATATTTAGAGTTACAACTTAATTACAGCCCTAGCTATTCTAGTTCTGGTTATTCTATTTTTGGGTTAAGTTTAACTTCTGGAGGGACTGCCTACAATACTGTTGAATATTCATTTTATTATGAGGGGGGATATAATAGGATATCTATTTTAGTAGGAGGTGCAAGACAAAACACAACATATAATTTTGTTATGGGTTCAACTCTTAAAATAGAAAGAATATTAGGAGTAGTTAAATTTTATATGAATGGGAGTTTGTTTTATACGCACCCAACAAATACCAACGCAGAACTATTTTATAACTCTAGAATTAATAGGTACATGGGTTCGTATAACTTAAAAATTATTTATTAAAAAGAAATTATGGCAGAAGTAGTAGCAATATCATTAGAAGTAGATTCGGGAAATAGTGTAAACGAGGTTAAGAGGTTAGAAATAGAGGTTTCTAATCTTATTGACGAAACTAACGATTTAAGAAGCATAAATAATGACTTCAAAACCGAGTTAAGCCAACTTACTAAGGAGTATGAAAAAATGCCTAAAATGGCTCTTGCTGGGAAAAAAGCTATTAAGATTCAAATGGATGAGTTAAAAAATTCCATTAAGGATAATAATTTAGCTTTACAAGATTTCAGATTAAAGAAGCAACAAAAGGACAAATTAATATCAGATATTAGACTTGTTAGAAAACAATCGGAAGCATCAATTAAAGCTGTCGGAAATATTGCAAAAAGTGTGGGGACTGGTTACCAAGCATTTTTAGGGGTTTCAGCTTTAATCGGTTCAGAGAATGAGGACATAATGCGTTCTCTTCAAAAACTGCAAGGGGTACAAGCTACTTTGAATGCACTTGAAAAAATAAGTATTGATTTACAGAAACAATCTACATTTAGAAAATCATTAGATAATGTTGCTACCAAAGTAAAAACTGGATTAAATTGGCTTTTGGCTGGTTCTATTAAGGTTGTAAATGGTGCTTTAAAATCTTTAAGAGGTGCATTAATTGCTACTGGACTTGGTGCGTTAATTGTTTTAATTGGAACTATAATTGCTAAATGGGATGACTGGAAGGATTCAATAATGAAAATTATTAATTTTGCTTTTGCTCCATTTATAAAAGTCTTACAATATTTAGGAGTTATTGACTCTGATTTGGAGAAAGAAAGAAAAAAGAATAGTGAAGCTTATGTAAAGAGATTAGAAAAAGAAAGGGAAGAACTTGACAAAAATTTAACACAAGAAGAGGGAAGACTAAAAAGAGAGATTTCACTTGGCAAAGCAAGAGGAGAAAATACAGACAAGTTAGAAAAAGAACTTTTAAAAATTAGGTTAAGGGGTTCAAAGGATAGGTTGCAAAATTTAAAGGATTCAAGAAGAGAAGTAAGCAAACAAAAAAAGGAGGGATGGCTTGAAGAGTTTAACGAATTGGGGAAACAGATAGATGATGAAAAAGAAGCAAGGGCAAACGCAAAAAATGAGATAGAAGTATTTGATGCAAACGCAACAAAAGAACAGAGGGATGCTTGGAAGAAAGCAAACGAAATAAAAAAAGCAGATAAAAAAAAGTTTGACGAAAAAACACTTGAAGAAGCAAAAGAATTTGATGCTGAGAAACTTGCTTTACAAAGGGAGTTGACTGACTTAATTATTGCAAGTGAAAAAGATGAAGAAGTACGTTTGAGAGCGCAGTTAAAAATCAAGCAAAAAAGAGAGAAAGAGGATTTAATAACAAAGTACGGAAAAGACACTTTGTTATTAAAAGAATTAAAAAAAATACAAGCACAAGAGCTTTTAGATTTAGAGGTTGAAATTGGAAAAATAAATAAAGATAAAGAAGACGAAGATAAAGAAATTTTAAAAGAATTAAATGATGAAATTGCTTTAGCAGAAATAAATACTGAAGCAGAGAAACGCCAAGCAGAATATAATGCTTTAGATTTGCATTATCAAACCTTAATTGATAAGGCTAAAAAAAATCACATTGATACAACTGAATTGCAAAATTCGTGGAATGAGGAGAAAGCAAAAAAAGATAAGAATTTTGCTCAAGATGATATTAAGACTGCTGAAGATGTTGCAAATGCAAAAGATTTATTAATAAATAAAAGGTTAGGAGAAGCATTTGCTTTATCTAATAGTATGGCTCAACTATTTTCTAAAAATGAAAAGATGCAGAAAGCCAATGCTTTAGTGCAAATTGGAATTGATACTGCAACTGCTGTCTCAGCTTTGGTTTCAAGCTCAAGTCAGAACCCACTAAATGCAACTACTTTCGGATTGGCTGGAGCTGTTCACTTAACTACTGGATTAGTTTCTATATTTGGAAACATTGCAAAAGCTAAACAATTATTGATGGGTGGTTCTGGTGGTGGTGCAACTGGTGTTACTCCTCCAAGTATATCTGTTCCAAGTACAGACACGAGCACAATAAATTCTCAATCTACCAATGGAGATGGTTCTGGAGGTTTTAATATTCCAACAAACAGAGTTGTATTAGTTGAATCAGATTTAAGAATGATGCAAGAGAGAAGGAACAACTCGGATATTATTTCAACAATTTAGTTACAAATATAAAATAAAAACACTCTTACTATTATGCTACCAATATATAAAATGATACTTACTGAAGAAACTGAAGGAATGGATTTCATTGCTTTAGTAGATTCTCCAGCTCATATGAAGTCTTTTGAGTATTTCAACGGAGCGAATGAGAAAGTTAAATATCATTTTAACGAAGAGAAAAGGGTTGTTACTGGAGTAGCTATTGCAGTTGACTTGCCAATTTACAGAAGGGATGAGCAACTAGGAGAGCACTATGTAGTTTTCGGTAAAGAAGATACTTATTCAATTGCTCAAAAAATGTTTAAAGGTGGTTACCTTAATAACGTAAACGAGATGCACGATTCAAATAAGAAAGTTGAAGATATGTATTTGTTTGAATCTTATTTTGTAGATAGTAAAAGAGGAGTAAAAGCACCAAGCAAATTCGATAGTCAAAATTTAAAAGATGGCTCTTGGATTGTTTCATATAAAGTGGATAACGCAAAGGCTTGGAATGATATTAAAAAAGGAAAACACGTGGGCTTCTCTATTGAGGGATGGTTCGATAAAAAAATTATAAAAACAAAACAAACACAAATGAAAAAAGAAAGTAAAACTTTTTTTGAAATGGTATTTCCGGGAAAAGCGAAATTTGAAACTGCAACAACTGTTGATGGAGTAGAAATTAGCTGGACTGGTGCTATGGAAGAAGGAACGGAATTAAGAGTTATAACTGAAGAGGGTGAAGTATTAGCTCCTGAAGGGATTCATTCAATAGAAGTTGAAGGGGTTGTTATGACAATTACAGTAGATGGAAACGGTATTATCGTATCTGTTGAAGAAGAAACTTCTGAAGAAGTTGTTGCTCCAGAAGAAGCACCAGTTGAAGAAGTGATGAGTGCCGAAAAAATTGCTGAGGTAATTGCAAAAGTACAGGCTGAGTTTTCAAAAGAGATTGAAGGTTTAAAAACTATCAATTCTAAATTTGAAAAGCAAATTGAAACTCTAGTAACAGAATTAGATAAAACAGACAAAAGAAAATTTAACACAAACGCTCCATCAAAAACTTGGAGAAACTTTACAAAATAAGAAAGATGAAAAACATTAAAGACAGAATAAAAGATAAATTCGGATATGACGTATCAGGATTACCAGCATATATTGATGCACAAAGCTCTGATATATACTCAGATTTACTTTACACTTCAGGACTTACTTCAAAAATAAACGTATTAGAAGGAGTAAAAGGAAGTCAAGAAATCAAATTGCTTAATGCGAACTTAGCTCTACAAGTTGGAGATGGTTGTGTTACTACTGAAGATGGAACAATCACTTTCACAGACAAAGCTATTGCAACTAAAAGATTAATGATTAACACTTCATTGTGTAACGATACATTAAACGATACTTGGGCACAATTACTATTGTCAATTGGTGCAAACAGACAAGATAGAGATTTGCCAATGGAAGACGTATTGACGGCTTACATTATCAAAGAAACTAAGTTTAAAAATCAAAACGTAATGTTTAACGGAGATACTGCTTCAGGAGTTCCTGACTTGGCTCATTATGATGGTTTTGTTAAATCTTGGGAGGCTGATACAAATGTTATTTCTGCTACAACTGCTCAAACTGCTGTAACTTCTGCAAATGCTTTTGACATTGCTAAAGAAGTGTTTGATGCTATTCCTTCAGAGTTGTTTGATAATGGAGTAAACGTTGAATTAATTTGTGGTCGTGCATTTGCAAACAAGATTCTTTCTCAAGTATATGCTGATAAAGATTACAATGCTTTATTGAATGTAACTGAAGAAGGTTCTGAAATGAGTTTTGTTCTTCCAACTACTAACATTACAGTTAGAACTTACCCTCAAATGAATGTAACTGCTAATCAATCTAAAATGTTTGCAGTACCTTACGACTATATGTTTTTTGGAACTGACTTAGAGAATGATTTAGATGGATTGACTGTTAAATATCTTGAAGAGTCTGAGAAATTAAGACTTAGAAACTTATTCAGAAGTGGTGTTCAGTATGTATATTCTGAGTATTTTGTGAAATTAGTATTGTCATAAGACAATCGTAAATTAAAAATTAAATAACTATGTGCGAATTAACGGCTGGTTATACTAAACCACTTTGCGCTTCCTTTGGAGGCACAAAGTCGGTTATAGCTTATAACACAGAAAATCAAACTGCAATTACTATTGTAGCAAATGTTGTAACTGCTTTAACGGTTACATCTGCTAAAGCTTTCAGAATATCTCCTGATATGGCTTCAATCGACTTTACAGAAACTGCAACAAGGTCAAGAGAGAATAACTCAATATTCTTTGCTTCGACTTGTGCAATTACTTTAAAAGACGATACACAAGCAACAAGGGACTTAGTTGACTTAATCTCAAAAGGTTTTATTACTATAATCCAAGAGAAAGAAAATGGAAGTAACGTGGCTTATGGAACTGGAAACGGAATGACTGTTGAAACTTCTGCAATCACTACTGGAATGAACTATGAAGACTTGAATGGAGTTGTAATTAGTTTAGTAGGTAAAGAATCTTATATTGCTCCAAGCATTGCAGATTCTGAACTACCAACAATTTAATGAAGATTAAAAAAGAATACATAGGAGGGAAAGTTTACTCAAAATCTTTGGGTAGACTTATCCTTATATGTGAAAAGAATATTGAAATTTTAAAAAAGGATAACCTAAACCATTTATATGTTACTACTAAAGCAAAGCGAATCAAACAAGATAGCGTTATCGTTGAGCCAGTTAGTGACAACAGCGAATCCTAATTTTTTATTTTCATTTTTCCATCAACAAAAAAGAGAATATTTCAACTTCTATTTGACTGCTCAAAGTAGCTCAAATAGATTTGATTTATTTTTGTTATCTTTACCTGCTGATTCAGATTTACCAAAAGGTAATTTTATATTTTCTGTTTACGAAAGTGCAGACGATACAACAACAACAGAAGGTAAGAATTTACTTATAAAAGGTAAAGCAGAAGTCGTAACTGTTTTCCCAAGTGGAGAATATTATACCGTAAACACTACAAATAAAATTAATTATGTCTAACCAAAAGACTGGATTTATTGCAAAAAATGTTTCAATTCCTAAACCGATTGAAAAAGACAATAAAAAGGACAACATAAAAAATTGGGGTTTAGACAATCTATATCCTTATTTTTTAAATTACCTTTACCAAAACTCAGCGGTACAATCAGGAATAATAAATTCTAAGGTACATTACACAACTTCAGGAGGTTTAAATTATGAAGGGATAGACAAAGAAAAGTTTGATGCTTTTTTTGGCAATGGTAATTCAGATTACAATTTGGACGAATTGACAGAGCAAATGTCAAAGGATTTAGAAATTTCTAATATGTTTTGTTTGAGAGGTGTTTGGAGTTTAGATAAATCTAAGTGCGACAAATTGGAAGTTGTAGACTTTGAAAAAGTACGTTATAGATTAGATGACGAATTGATAGCAGTCAGTAACAACTGGAGTGATTTAAGAGATAACACGATTAAATTAATAGAACCTTTTGATTCAGGGAAAAGAGATGCAAGGGAATTTTATTTAATCTATCAAGAGAAATCTAAGCAATCTGTTGAAGGTAGAATTGTTAACGATTCATCTTATCCACAGCCTCCATACTCAGGAGGTCTTACGTCAATTCTAACAGACGTTAAGATTAACAAGTACCAACTTAACGAAATTAGTAATGGATTCTCTACTGGAACAATTATAAACCTTAACAATGGAATTCCAACAGACGACAAAGAGAAGAGAGCTATTGAAAAAGACATACAAGATAATGCAGCTGGAGAAGATAATGCTGGAGGAACTATTGTATTATACAACAATGGAAAAGACAATGAAGCATCCGTATTAAGTCTTACTGGAAACGATTTAAAAGATAGATATTTAGCATTGAGCCAAGACAATAGAAATAACATTGTACTTGCTCATTCTGTAACTACTCCGATATTATTTGGAATTAAGACCGAAGGGAGTTTAGGGAATGCAACAGAGCTGGAAATTGGTTATAAGATAATGAAAGCAAATTATTTTAAATATAAGCAAAGAGCTATTTTATCAGCACTTAATCACATAGGTAAAAAGGCAAATGGATTGGCTGGTAAAATTACTTTTAATGAGGTTAATCTTGATTTTTTAGAGCCAAAAGTTGAAGAGGTTGCTCCAGTATTTAAAAAAGAAGAACATTCCGAAGATATTAACGTGGTGGAATTGTTTGAGGGGTTTGGAAAAGAAAGGGGTTCAAATTGTTTGATGACAAAATGCTTACCTTCTGAATTTAATGCAGACGAAGAGAGAGAGAAATTCTTAAATGACTTTAAAAAGGAAAACTTTATAGAATTATCGGCAATTGAAAACCAAGTTCTAGGAATGATTGAGAAGGGAAATGACTACAACTCGATTAAAAAGGCTTTAAATATCAATGCTTTTAAACTTTCAAGGATTTACAAAAGACTTAAACAAGTCGATTTAATTGATAAAGTTGCAAAGGTAACAACAAAAGGAATAACAGAGATAGCGAAACAAGATGTAAGTAGAATTGAAATATTTTATTCTTACGATAAAAGTCCTAATGTTGACGGTCCTCCAATTTTACCGAATAATAGGACTAGAGATTTCTGCAAGGCTTTAATCGGTTTTTCAGCATCTAAAGTATGGAGTAGAGAAGATATTGCTAAGATAAGTTCTAGGATTGGATACAATGCTTTTGCTTATAGAGGTGGTTGGTATCATAATCCGAAAACAGACAAGAACACACCGTACTGCAGACACATTTGGAAACAAGAAATATTTTTTACATAATGAATTATTTAGTAGATATAGCAACTTTAAAGCATTACTCTTATATTGATAGTGATGTAAACGATGAGACTCTTAACGTTACTCTAAAAAGGGTGCAAGATATTTATTTAGAGCCAGCACTTGGAAGCCTTCAGTATAGAAGGTTATTACAAGGTGTGGAAAATTCAGATTTGACTGCATTGGAAAATGCTTTGATGGTTTACGTTTTGGATTTTGTCTATGTTGGTTGCGAATTAAAAGCGTCTAACCATAATAATTGGAAGATAAGAAACAAAAGTGTAGGGGTTGCGAATGATGAAAACACAAGGGCAAACTCTATTGCAGATTATAATAATTATGTAGACGAATTAAGAAAGGATTTATCTTTTTATAAAAATAGATTAATCGGTTATTTAGTAGACAATAAAACAAGTTATCCTTTGTATATTTGTACGGATAAAAAAGAGGATATTAATCCTGAGAGTCAGGGGACGAATTACACAGGTAAAATTAGCTTTTTATAAATATGAAACCACAAAAGAAAACGATTAACAAAGTTAGGATGGAAGCAATAAGAATAAAGAAAGCGAATGAAAGCAACAATAAATAAAATAGACCAAGAGTTAAGAATTTTAGCTGAAGCACACCTTCAAATAAACTCTTATTTTTACGGTCGTTTTTTAGATACTTACGAAAGCAATAACGTCAATCAATGTTCTTTATTGGCGAATGTTACAGATGTTTCAGTAGATAGGCATTTTGTAACTTTACAACTTTCTTTAATGGTTTGTGACAAGATAGATGATGGCAAGAATTTAGATAAAAATGTAGATTCAATGACTTTGCAAGTGGCAAATGATTTAATTAAAGTTATTACTACTTCGGCAAGGTGGCAAAAGTTTGGAATTGTAAGCGATACAACTTCTTTGCAAGGGTTTACAGAAAAAGGTGGTTCAGTATTAAATGGATGGATGTTTAAATTGAATTTTAAAGTTAAGAATGAGAATGGGTATTGTGATTTACCAATAGAAAATTATACATATGAATAGCATTAGCAAAGAATTAAGCGAATTATCGACTGGAATGGTTTTAATAAAAACCAAAGTAAGCAAAGATAAAAGGCAAGGAGTAATTGAAGAAATTAATATTTTTCCATTAAGACAATCTTTTCAAATTAAATACAGAGTTGAAAGAATGGATGCTTCAGGCAATCCTTTTACTGATGTGCTTTATAAAAGCAAGGTTGCTCATTTTAGAGATGAAGGAGAGAAAGGAACGATTAGTTACATTGAAACAACTGACGAAAATGGAATGGTAGTTAGCGACCCAGATTGGTCTACTTATGCAATGACTGAGGCTGAAAATTTATATGTTACAAATTGGAATACTCAAATAGGAAACTCTATTTTAGGTTCGGCAATTGCTCATATTGAACTTATAGAATCCATTTAAAATGATATTAGAATTTTTGAAAACAAACTGGGATAACGTAATAATTGCTTTAGGTGGGGTTGGTGCTTATTTTGGAGGTTTAAAGATGAAAACCATTAACGAGAAGAAGGCAGATACGGATGCATTGGGTTCAATGCAGAATGCTTACAATGAGTTTGTAATTGACCAAAAAGAGAGATACACAGAGTTAAAATTTGAACTTAATTATGTTCGTGAAGAGTTGAAACTTGTAAAAGAAGAAAGCCGAGATTTAAAAAGTGAGGTTAAAAGCTGGAAGGCTAAATACAATTCTTTAAAAAAGCAATTCGATACATATAAAAAAAATCACTAAATGCAATTAACTGTTAATTTTTATTTAAGAGAATTTGAATGCAATGATGGAACTGCTATTCCACAAAAGTATGTTTCAAACGTAAAAAAATTAGCTGAGAATTTACAAGTGTTAAGGGATGAGATTAAACAACCTATTCACATCAATTCATCTTATAGACATCCAGCTTATAATAAGAAAATTGGAGGAGCTAAATTCAGTCAACATTTAACGGCTTCTGCGAGTGATATTACGGCTAGAGATATTACGCCAAAGAAATTATCTAGAGCTATCTTAAAACTCATTAAACAAGGTAAAATGAATGAAGGTGGAGTCGGTTTATACAATGGATTTGTTCATTACGATATTAGAGGCAAAAAAGCAAGGTGGGATAATTCGAGTTTATTTAATTTTTAGCATAAAAAAAAGGAGCTGAATTAACAACTCCTTTTCCCATATTAATCAAAACCAATAAAGTTAACAACTCTTTATCTGCACAAATATAACAAATTTTATGAGATATATCTTAATTTTATTAATTTTTTTTTCTTGTTCTCCAATCAAAAGGCATTCGAGGATAGTTAAAAAGTTTCCTTATGTACACACAATTGATTCTATTAAGTTAATTGATACAATTAGATTAACTACAAACAAAGTAGAATACGATACCGTAATACACGAAAGAATGCTATTTGATACAATCATACTTAATAAAGATAATCTTACGGTAAGGGTGCTTAAAATACGTGATTCAATCTATATTAATGCACAATGCGACACAATCTTTATTAATAAAATAATAGAGAGAAATATTCCAATTAAATACTACAAAGAAACTTCTTTTAATTGGTGGTGGCTTTGTCTTTTAATTATACCTTTGTACTTTATTGCAAATCGTAAATAAGTGCATTAAAACGCACTTTAACAGTCAATAAAAACAACTACATTTTATTTCGCTATTCTTATTTTAGTGTTGTAAAACATATTATTGCACTAACTAAATCCCGCACAGTATTCACATTGTTGCTTACATCTATCTTTCTTACCTCTATGTACTTCATCTAGGCAATAAGACGGTTTAACAACAACGCATAAATTTAATTGTTCAGCTTGGTGCATTCTACCAAACAATCCGTTTTCCTCTTGCTCGTGGGCTTCCCCAAATAATTCATTTTCTTCCATATCTCAACTAATTTTATTCTTTTCCGTTATAAAAATTCCCCACCGATTAAAGTGAGGAATAAAGTTATAATCTAGAAAGGCAAATCATCATTTGCTTCTGCCATTGCTGGAGATTTTACTTCTTCTGAATCCGATTTAAATACACCAAAAGCATCTAAGTTCGTGTAGTATTTACCCTTCCATTCGTTAGTTTTTATATTGTAAGAAACATCAACTGAATCTCCAATCTTATTATACTTTAAAAAGTTATCTAAGGTATCAAAACCTTTTCCATCTTCTTTTTCATATCCGTTAATATTAAAGGCAAATATTAATTCCCTTCCTTCGTAACCATCATTGTTAGATATTACAAATTGAGTGCTTTTCCATTCTTTACCCGATTCTTTACCAACTCCAGATTTAGTTTCTAAGATGTCTTTAATTACACCTTTTTTCTTTAACACTTCGTTTTCTTTACTCATTTTTATTTGTTTTTATTTATAATTTATTTTCTTTTAATTTTTCTCCTTTTGCTTTTGCTTGTGTCTTTTGTTTTTCTGTTAATTCGTAATCAGTAAACAAGGCATATAATTCTTCAAGAGAACCGTTTTCGATAGCATCTTTAAAATCTTCATTAGAAATTGAAGGATTATCAATATCGTCCTCGTCAGTTGCAATATGAAAGTATTTAAGTAAAAAATATCTTTCTCCATAAGTTAAGGCACTTCCTACTCCTTTGTCCCATCCGTTTTGACCATTAGCACCAAAAAGGTTTTCGTCTTTTTCTCCTGTTTCTGAATCAATCCAAGTGAATTTCATCATAACCTTTGAAAGTATTTCGCTTTTCGGTCTACCTTGTGGAGTGTCTTTATTTACTCCTACGACATAATCTTGTCTTGTGTTTTCAATACTCAAAACCTCTTGTTTTAAAAGTATTCCTTGTTCTTTCATCAATGGCTTAATGTGTTTTAAAACTTTACTTCCTGTAACGTACTTAAAAGCACCTCCAGACTTATCTGTTTTAAGACCATTAACAATCGACTGCATTTTGTGTAACTTTTTGTAAATTGTCATAATTTTGTTTTTAATTCTTTGCAATGTAATACTAATTAATTACTCTACCTAATTAACCGTGTCTTTTTTTAAATAAATAAGATTGAAGTTGTTTCTCAGCATCTCTTTTGGTTTTATAAAGTTGCTTATAAATTTCATCTCCTTTGTTATCTTCGTATTCGTTTGTTTCTCTCATATCTGTAAACCTGAATAGACTTCTAGTTTTAGAATCAAATTCTTTAAAAACGCTCTCAGGCATTATAACGAATACTTCTAGTTCCTTTTTCATTTTATTCCGTTTGTGTTATTATAATAATTAACATTGCTTATGCCTAATAATTTATTTAAGCTTCTTGTTTTTTTATTATTCATTTGTGAAGGAGTGGATTGCCAAACGTCATTCTCAAAACCTAGTGGTGTCTTTGCTTTCTCCCTTATGTGTTCAGATATATCCTTGAACGCAACAAACATTACTGCTCTTATTTCCTTATTAGTTTTCATTTCTCTATTTCTAATTGGTTAATATCTATATTAAACTTCTCAGCTATTTGCTTGTGAGTTAATACTACTTTTTCTTTTATTGGTCTAGCGTATTTCCAAGAATAAATATATCCATCATTTTTAGTGTAAGATAAAAAAAGACCTTTATACAAACCTATAACTGATGAAGTTTCCGAAACATTAAAACCTTCATAATCCGAAACCTCCATTAAAACACCCTCTCCAAGTTCTGGAATTTCATTTTCTTCTGGGATTAAGTGTTTCTCTATTTGGTCTAGTGGGTATTGAAAATAACTACCAAAGTCAAACTCAACAAGAACTCTATCAGAATAAACACAATCCACCTTTCCAATTGAGCCTATGAAATTATTCATTTCGTCACTAAATCCAATGTTTGAATTTTCAAACTTAAACCCCTTTATTTTTCTACCTATTAAATTATTCATTGATTATTTTTTTTAATACCGTTTGTTTATTTTTCCAATAACTAAAATCATTTCGTTCTATCTTAACTATTGACTCTACTATCTTCAACTCAGCTTTTGCTAGTTCTTTTATTTCTTCTTTTGTCTTTTTCAAAAACACTTTTAAAAACTCTGGTTTTGTATAACCTCCCATTGATGAGCCTATTGCATTTTCTACTAAATTTCTCTTTTGTTCTTCCATTTAATTATTGATTTATATAAAAGTAATCTATTACAACCACACCACCAAATAAAAGGCTTGTTAATTTGCGTATTTTAAAATAATATTATTTCCTATCTCCTCCATTTCATCCTCTTTGAAATTAACAATTTGAGAGTTAAACTTTTTATGTAAAATATTAGTTAAAACCTTTACGTTTTCCTCTGTTTCTCTCCAATTTTCTATTGTTGTGTTCGAATGCGTTATTGTTGCGTGGTCTTTTTTTATAAAATTACCTATAACCTCAAGACTTTCATTTGTGTATTTTCTGCAAAAGTAAGCGTATAAATGTCTAACATATACGAATTCTCTTTTTCTTGTTTTTCTATTCTTAACCTCCTCAAAGTCCATTTCAAATTCTTTGCAAATAGTTTTTAATATTGTTGATTTTGTTAATCTTCCCACTGGTATTGTTTTTTTTAATGTTCCTAAATATATTTCTGGTTTCATTCTAATTGTGTTTTAAGTATTCGTAAAAGTCTTTTAATTTATCTAATAATAGAGGACTCACAGTCCTGTCATTTATAAAGTTTGCTACCTTATTATTTGAGAATTTAAACTCTGTAAACTCTTTAAAAATAGGAGAAGGAAACTTTTTAAACCCTAGTTCCCTAATCTTTGCTTTCTCTTGTAAAAGTGTAAGTGTATAAATATCTCTTTTAAATTCTGTTTCTATTTCAAATTTCATAATATTTAGTTTAATGCTTTGTTAATTGCTTTCAATGCTTTGTATAAATACCTTGATTGAACAGTCATAGTTACAGGTTTTCCTTCATCTATCCATCCTTCTAAATCCTCTTTTGGGAAATCAACAAACACCTGTAAAGCTTCCAATAACTCTGGTGCTGCTGCTATTAGTTTTGCGTTGGCTCTTATTTCACCTAAAACATTCACAGAAGGATACCCACCACCATCAAATGTTCCGTATCTAGTTTCGCCTATTATTTTATCGTTTCCAAATATGTAAGAACTAAGCGCATACCATTCTTTATTGTTTTCTTCATCAACTATTAAATTAGGTGATTCAAATTGTTCTTGTATTCTCCATTTTCCTTTTGTGCCTTTAAATTCTCTCATAATTATATTTTAAATAAGTTGTTAATATCTTCGCTAAAATCTACCCCTCCAATAGTTGTACTGACAATTCCAGCCATTTCTCTAATTGAAAACTCTAGTTCTGCTCTTGAGTCGTAATTCATAAACAAAGAATTTCCATTTAACCAGTCTTTAATGTCATCAATCAAAGTTGAGTCTGTTGTTAAAAACTCCCCACCGAAAGAATAGTTTACTATTACTTCGATTTTAAATTCTCCTCCTGTTCTTTTGTGTATTATAAAGTGTGTCATAATTATTTATTTTTCTATTGTGCCTTATTGACACAACAAATGTACATTAAGTTTATTTAACTACCAAATAAAAGAGCATAAAAAAAGCAATTAAATTAATAATTGCCTTGTATTTTAGTTAAATCAGCGATTCATAACCTTATGTAAAAAAAATTAAAACGATTTTTTACACTTTCGTTATAGCCTATTTTCAGCTAAGTACTCGCTAACCATTCTATCCCTGCATTCTTTACATTGTTTACCAACTATTTTACAGGGATTTGAACAGGCGATAACACGTTTTATAGTTAAATTTTTAACTCTACTTTCTTCAAATTCGCCAAGTACATCACTTAAATATAAGCTTACTCTATGGTTGCTGTCTATTGCTAATGCACTATTGTCAAAGCCTTTTTCTTCCATCCATTTTTTAATATCTTCTGTATTCATATTTTCGTTTATTTATCCGTTAAAAATCAAACCGTACAACCATTCGTTAAAACTTTTCATCCTTTTTAAAAGTAGTAATAAATTTTAGATAGTATTATCCCAACTAATACTCCTGTTGTGAAAGCTATAACTAAATTCATATTTATTCTTTTTATATACTTTTTAAATGGATTTCTTACTCTTCTCGATTCTTCAATTTCAATTTGTAAATTTGCTAATGCCCTCCAAGCAACCTTTGAGCTGTGTCTTATTCCATCAGTATCAAAAGTTCCAGCATCCATTGAGTGCCTGATTAAACAGTCCAAATGGTCGTTACTTTTTGATTTGTCCCAATGCAAAGGCTTCTCAGGGTGGTGCTGAGTATTCCCTTGTAAACTACATTTAGCAACTTCTTTTATTGCGTCTGGAAAATACATTAGGCATCCACTGTATATTGGTGTGTTTTTTCTGCTTTCTGCTTCTGTCATATTTATTTAATTTGTTGGTTTATTTAGTTCGTCTATTTCTCTTATCAAGTCAGCTATTTCTTTGCATCTAACCAATATTTCATTATGATTCTTTTGAGATTCACATTGAAGAGCGTGATGGGTTGAGCCTAATTCTGAATAAATAATATTCTTACTTTCTATTTCTAACTCTAAAAATCCATTTCTATCTTTTTTCCCTAAAAAGGGGTGTTTTATTGTGTAAGTTTCCATTTTAATTTGTTGGTTTATTTAATCTCTCTAGTTCTGCGTAAAGCCATTCTGCGTTATCATTCCAAAGGTAAAGACAATCTTTTTTATTAGACTCATAAGGGACTTCTTTAAAATACATTTCATCTTCTTTAAAGTCCCTTTTTGTGAATCTGTGGCAATGGTAACGTAACAAACAGCCTTCTCCGTTGCACCTTGTTAGTTTTTCTTCCATTACAGAAAGAAAGGTTTAATAGTATTTTCTATTCCGTAAAAAGATTCTAATACAAAACCTCTTCTACCCTTCTTGAAGTTGTTCTGTACCCACTGAGAAGAAGGAGAAAGTGCTGGGTAATTGTAATAATAAAAGTCATCACTTCCAGCCATATCAAATAATGTTTGGTGTGAATCTCCTTTTTTAAATATTATCTTTTTCGCTTTACCGTAAATATTATTATGTTTTAAATATTGGTCTATCTTTTCAATTTGCTTAGGGTCTAGTTGTGGTTTAAATCCAAACTTTAAAGTGGAATCGTCTTTACCGTGAGTAATAACAAAACAAATATCATTCACAAAATAATGACTTATAAAGTCCCTATAATTGTTTACTGTTACATTACTATATTTCTGTTCTGCTAAACTCTTAAAAGCTGAGTTAACAAAGTAACCAAAACTTCCAGCGTGGTTGTCATTACAAATATTATTAAACCTTATTTCTTCATAGTGGTTAATTAAGTTATCTAAAATATTCATCTTAAACTTTAACCCACAATCAAAAACTTCTTCGTTTGTCATATTCTGTGGCAAATCGTGTCCTCCTCTTGTAGTTTTACCGTTGTAACCATCAAGCAAATCTCCAAGTTCATCAATAATTAATAATTTACTTTCTTGGTTGCAAAGTGTTTTACTTATTATTTCATTTGATGCTTTCATTACTTCTTCGTGGTTCCATAAAGTAGAATACATTGAGTTACCTCTGCTATTCGTATCCATTCCAATATGAACATCAGAATAAGTTAATGAATCAAAATCACTATTATTATTTTTCTTTTCAACTTTAACCTCTATCGGTTTAATATACTTAGAAATTATTGAATCAAAGTTTATTTCACTTGACTCTATTGTAATATCTTCTTTTTTAGGTGCGTATTGTACCCACTGTTGCCCAGTAGTTTTAGAAGTGGATATCTTTATTACTTCAAAGTTTTCAGGCACTGTAATAGGCTTAGATTGTAGCTTCTCAGTTGAGGATATTATATTACCTTTTTTATCCTTTTTTAAAATAGTTTCAACAAACTTTCTTTTTTTAGGTTTCTTAGATTTTATTAATCTAATTTCCTTTATTGTTTCAAGTTGTTCATCTGTTAAGGAGTATTTTCTATTCCCTAAATCATTTCTTTCTTTTACTTCAAATCCCAAAGCAGTTGCTTCGCTTGGTTTTAATCTCAATTCAATCATAATTCTGTTTTTAATTCTCTGCAATGTAAACAATAAAAACCGTACTAACTAATTAAATTGTATTTTTTCCATTTATTAGTTTTTTTGTATTACATTTACAGTGTAGCGAAATCTAATTAATTTCTGCAAAAGGTCTTTTCATAATTTACCTGCTACAATTTTTTAATTATGGAATTAGATTTAAACAATCATACAGAAAGAGAAAAGGCAAAAACTAAGTTATCTTATTTTTTATCTAAAAAGTGTATCATTCAACTTGTAGAAAAAAGAAACTCAAGAAGTGCCAGACAAAACAGAGCCTTACATAAATTCTTTGTTTTAATAACTGAGGAATTAAACGAGTTAGGAATGGAGTTCCAATATTTCGGATTAAAAGGTCAAGTATTCAGCACAAGATACACGACAAACATTGTAAAGAATCAATTTTGGCGACCGATACAAATTACCTTATTCGATATTGAAAGCACAAAAGATATTAATACAATACAAATAAATGAAATAGTAGATGTAATTGCTAAGTTCTTTTCAGAGCGAGGAGTTTATGTTGAGTTTCCAAACAAAGAAATGTTAGAAGATGAACAAAATTAATATAAAACCTTTATCTGTCAATAAGGCTTGGAGAGGTCGTAGATTTAAAACTAAAGATTACACGCAATTTGAAAAGGATTTACTTCTATTGTTACCTAAGGATGTAGAAGTGCCAAAGGGAGAGCTTTCCTTATGGATAACTTATGGATTCAGTTCTAAAGGTTCTGATATTGATAACCCTACAAAAATGGTAATTGACATTTTAAGTAAAAAATACGGATTTAACGATAATAGAATTTATCATTTAGATTTAACAAAAGAAATAGTTAAAAAGGGGAATGAATTTATAAAATTTGATTTTCACGAATACCCTTTAGAATGGTAAAGTATAAAAAAGTATATTTAGATTATTACGATTTAGATATTACCGACTTTATAGGTTGTGAGATTTGTGGAACTAAAGCCGTAGATATACACCATTTGATTATTAAAGGAATGGGAGGGAGTAAAACAAAGGATTACATAGAAAATCTAATTGCACTGTGTAGAAGTTGCCACAATAAGTGTCACGGCTCAATTGATTTTAATAGCAAAGCTAAAGACATTCACAAAAGAAACTTAAATAAAAATTAGGTTGTGTTATTTACATTGTGTACATTCACACTTAAATAAATATAATTATGATAAATATAACGAATGAGGACAATATGCAGTTAATGGCAAGGTACGAAGATAATCACTTTGACTTGGCTATTGTTGACCCACCTTACGGAATAGATATAAACTCAAGCGGAACTCATTTTAAAGAGAAATATGATGTAAAAGAATGGGATAAAAACACACCAACAACTGAATACTTTGAAGAACTTAAAAGAGTTAGTAAAAACCAAATCATTTGGGGTGGAAATTATTTTTTAGATAGATTAGGTAACTGTAAATGCTATGTTGTTTGGGATAAAAAAATAGCAGAAGACATGAGCTTTGCTATGTGTGAAATGGCTTGGACTTCTTTTAAAAATGGTGCTAAGATTTACAAAACAAGTGCAATGCAATTAAATAGAATACACCCAACACAAAAACCAATTGAGCTTTATGAATGGCAATTAATGAGATACGCAAAAGAAGGATTTAAGATTTTAGACACTCACTTAGGTTCTGGAAGTATTGCTTTAGCGTGTCATAATTTAAACTATGATTTAACAGCTTGTGAATTAGATAAAGAGTATTTTGATTCTGCAATGCTTAGATTAAAAAGACATCAACAACAATTAACAATGTTTTAAAATGGAAGTCCACCAAAAAATATCATTCCTATCAAAGCACAAAACAATCGTTGACTTCAATCACGTTCCTGGAGGTGTTAAGATAAAAGTAACTATAAACGGTAGGACAACTCAATTTGATAAACTTGTTTCTTTACAGTCTATTAATTTAGACGATTGGAAAAAGAATCCTTTAAAAGTTACGATTGATTATTATGTAAATAAATATAAAATAAATACAGATAAAGCTGATTATTAAATAAATTTACTTATATTTGTAAATAATCTACGGTCAAAAACATAGGTAGATTACAAGGAATTTTAATTAACCCTTTCAGTGAAGATAGCTTTGACCCTATTTGATTTGATTGGGTTTTTTTATACAAACATTTTAAACAAACAAAACAAATGAAACAATTACAAAAAGAGTTTATCGGAAAAGGACAAGTTAAAGGGTTTAAGTTTACCCAAATCAAACAAAACGAAAATGGATATATTTACGAGGTTAAAGCTAATGGATTAATTCATTATGAGGTGTTCAAGCACGTAGAAAACACACGTTACGAATGCGTTTCATATCCAAGTAACAAAGCGTTTGGTTTATGGGCTAAAACATACAAACAGTTAGATTCTGCTATTAACCATTTTAATACATTATAATTATGGCAGAAAATAAAAAGTCATTCATTGCGTACAGCGATTGGCAAGAAACTTTTGAAGAGTTATCTAACGAAGAGGCAGGTAAATTAGTTAAGCATTTGTTTAACTACGTTAATGATAAGAACCCCGAAGCGAGTGATAAACTTACTAAAATGTGTTTCATTCCTATTAAACAAAGTCTTAAAAGGGACTTAGTTAAGTATGATAACTATATTGATAAGCAAAGAGTTAACGGTAAAAAAGGAGGTAGACCTAAAAAAAACCCAACCCTTTCTGAAGAAACCCAACCCTTTTTAGAGAAACCCAAAAAAGCTGATAGTGTTAATGATAGTGTAAGTGTTAATGATAATGAAAGTGATACTAATAAACAAAAGACCAAGAAAGAAAAAATTGAGGGTTTTTTAAAATGGTTTAATTATCAAAAGAAAGTTCACAATGGAACACTAGGTAAATTTAAGATGCTTACCAAGACAGATGAAAACAATCTTTTTAAATTATTAAAGGTTTATAATCATAAAGACTTTGAGGAAGCAATACCAAAAATGTATGCAAGTGATTGGGCAAAAGAAAATCAAATGTTTACTCCTACTCACTTTTTAAGAAACGATAATTTTAATAAATATCTCAATCAGGAACTTGTAAGTAAATTTAAAGCTAACCCTAACTTAAATCCAGCAAACTAATGTACTATAAACTAGAAGATGTAAAAGAAGAGTTAGACACTCTAAAAAATAAAGGACTTCAAAAAGGATTTGATGTTGGTTTTAATTGGAATAACCTACCTTACACTATAAAATTAGGTTCTACAACTTACATAGGTGCGCCACCAGCAACAGGGAAAACAGAATTTCAAAAAGAAATCCTTATAAACTTATCTTGTTTGCACGGATGGAATCACGTTGTCTACACTCCAGAAACTGGTTCTCCTGCAGAAGTGTTTTCTGAATTATGTTCTGCTTATATTGGTAAACCTTATAATAAAAGCAGTTATCAAATGAGCCAAACCGAAATGTTACAAGCAGAATATTTTGTAAATGAACATTTTACTATCATAGATTCTCTAGACGAAGAGATAGACATTATTAGATTTTACGATTTAGTTGATGAAATAGAACAAGCAAGAGGTAAAACAATTCACACAACAACAGTTGATCCTTGGAATGAATTAAACGAAATCTATTTACCAAGTGATTTAGGAAGGGAAGATAAGTTTATTTCTAGGGCTTTGGGATTTGTAAGGAAGAACGCCAGAAAAAAGAATAGACATAATTTTATTATTACTCACGTTAGGGACCAAGCAATGTTAAGCGAAAACGGAATATCTTATTATCCATTTCCACACGCTCGAGAAATTGCTGGAGGGCAAACTTGGTTTAAAAAAGGAATGACAGTTTTGTTACTTTGGCGTCCACCGTTTGGATTAACAGATAATAACAGTAGACCTTATGGAGAAAATGAGTTGCACGTTAGAATAGCAAAGGTAAAGCCTAAAGGAACATCTGAGAGAGGAACTTACATTATGAGCTTAGATACTCAAAAGTATCAATACTACTTCTTAGATGAAATTTCAGGAGAAAAAACATTTTCCTTAAGAGGCGAACATAACTTTAATAAAAAAGAGTTTATAAAACCTTTGGATATAAGCAAAATTAAAAGTACATTTGAAGAGGATAACGGAGATGCACCATTTTAAAAACAAAACACAATGAGTAGATTCTTAGAGAAAATAATATTAATAGGTAATCTTAGAAGTATGGAAATATACATAAGCGACCTAGTAAAAGAAATAGATAGTAACAACCCTAACGAAAAATGGAAGGGGATTACTAAAGACTTAAACGGAAACCTGATCCACTTAAACAATGCACAAAAGTTTATTATTGCATTGGAGGAGGAGAACGAGAAGTTGAAACATATTGCTAAGTATTCAAAAGATATTGATAAGGTTGCTTATATGCTTTCTAACTTCGATAGGATTAAAAAAGAGAATGAGGAGTTAAAGAAAAATATAAAATAAACGTTAAAAAACTTGTGAGATATAAACCAATAGATTACTTTTAGGAATAGAAAAAAATAATTATGACTAAGACAATAGACAGTTTAAAATACCAAGAGGGATTCCTAGAAGATACAATCTTAAAAGGGAAACACAAAGGACTTAATTTTACAATAGGATTTAGAGAGGACTCTGGGACTTTTGAAGTTGATGGTTATAAGTTTAGCAAAATAAATTTAAAGTTGCTAGAAGAAGCTTTAAGGGTGTTTATATTTAATGAAGCAATGGAATCGGAAGCGGAGGATGAAAAAAGACAGAGTGAAATTGATTACTGGAGTAATAGAGGTTACAATGATTATGCAGATAGAGGGATTAGTGAGAGAGATTTTTTTTAATGTTAAATGTAAACACAGAAATTTTAACAATTAAAACTTAAATATATGACACAAGAAGATTTTGATAGAGCAACATTAGCAGAGCAGATACTTTACAATTGTACAGGAATGTTAGCTAAAAATCACCCAACCATTATAGAAGTTATGGATAAATACCACCAAGCTAAGTTAAAATTACCCATTGTTAGCAACCGAAGGGAACTGTTAAACGCTTTAGCAGATGAGTTTAATGATAGTACACACACTTACGTAGGGCAACCTTTGATAGAAAAAATACTTAAAGTGTTTAATTGTGGCTAACGTTAAATATATGAATAGTAAAATTACGACTTATGAAAACAAAAGATAATAAATGTGATAAAGGTTGGCATAGCGGTGAGTGTTGCTGTAATTGTAAAAACCAAATTGAATTATTTAAACACCCTTGGAATAAAATAAACAAAGGTGCTTGTAGTGAGACAACAAATATGTATGCCTGTATAGTTCAGCACGATTGTGACAAAACAAACACAGGTGTAATATTTGAAAAGCAACACGGAATGTGTGAAATGCACTGCCCTAAGTAATTTTATTATTTATATATAGTGTTAGCAAATCGTTTTAATGTTTGCTAACACTCGTATATGATTAAGCTTTAGCGACCCGATAGGGTTAATTATATATTAAGTTAGAATAAATTAGGATATTACATTTATAATAGCGTTATTTGTAGTAAGTGCATATATGAGTAACAAGGAAAATGCACAGCGCATTTGTGCAACTCGAAAGAGAAAAGGGGCGCAATTCCTCGCTTTCCTTATTACTTATATTTTTATATAAACTAAAGTGTACATATAAGTATGCTTATTTAGAAAAAAGAATACATTAATTAAAGTAAATTAAAAATACGAATATGTCAAAGGGAGGGAACTATATCCTATACATAGATTTCCTCCGATATATTAAAAACAAATTATAGTATATCTAAGGGAAAGCATTAGTTTAATTCAAATGGGATTTATAATTAAAAGGCTGGTGATTTCCGATATATTAAAACAAATTAAAATGAAATACCTAATACTAACAATACTATTAACAAGTTGCTCCACATCTTATTTAGTGACTTCTAAAGAGGTTAATCAAAAAGGTAGTACATTTAGATACCAATATCAAATGAATGAGTTAAACGACACTAACAGTATTAAAATTGACACCGATAAGAATTACAGTTTAAAAGATACTGTGGTTTTTTATAAATATTAAATAAATTATTTGTACATTCGTATAAATGATAGAAAAAATATATAACTGCAAAGTGTGTTTAAGTTATGCAAAAAGCATTGCTAAAGAAAACTACGAAGAGATTTTCTCATTAGCACTTGAAAAGATAATTGTTCAAAACCCACAAAATGTGGAAAATTATCAGTCTTACTTTTACACAGTACTTAAAAATGAAAACATAGGGTACATAAATAAAAGAAAAGATTTGATTTTTGTAGAAGAATATTTTAACGAAGCAGAGCCAGAGCAAGACAATAATTATAAGATTGCTTTAGAATCTTTTTTGTCAAAGGAAACAACAGACGAAGAATATATCTTTTATCAAGATTTGATTTACTTATCGTTTGAAAATAGTAAACTATCTTTATGCAGTAAGTTAAAACTAAGAAGAGCAGACCTAGATGTTTATTTAAAACAAGCACACAAATTAATAAAAGATGAGTACAATAGAATTGTCAATAATTAGTATAGCAGTAATTATTTTTCTTAAAGATACACTGAATGTGTTTTTTCATTTAAAGATTAAGTTAGGTTACTCAGCAACTGAAGAAGTAAAACCTTTTGACTGCTACTTTTGTTTAATAATGTGGAGTTTTATATTATTATCTTTATGTACTTTGAATATAATATTTATACCAATCGGATTCGTAACTGCTAAAATAATAGATAAGCTATGGAGTTAAAAGATTTTAAAGAGAAGTTAGAACAGAAACAAAAGGGAATGAATATTGCTTTAAGTTCAAAAGAGAGAGCCTTTTTATTTGGCACTTACTATGAACTAACTGGAAGGACTGCAAACTTAAACTGTTCCGCTTGTGACACGTTTACCTATAAGATACTATTAAACCATCTAAAACAAGATAAAACAATTACTGAGCAATACGAAGATAAGTATAATAAGCCAGTACCAAACAGATACAAAAACAATAAAGAATGGATAAAATCAAAATTATCATATTAACCCTTGCATTAGCTTTTACGAGTTGTAAGAAAGAAGAAGAAACATTAATAGAAGAGGATGTTGTTAACTGCCATTGTGGTTCGTATGAAGCGACACACAGAGGGTTTAGCTCTAACTACTTTTACCGAGTAAGAAACTACTGTACAAACGCTCCTTTGTATATTGAAGTAAGAGAAGAGTTAACTGGAGGAGAATATTGTTTAAACTATCAATGGTAAATTATGGCAAAGAATGGAAGTATGCACCCCAGTAGAATATTTAAGACTACTGAAGCACTAGCTAAGGCTTGGAGCGAATACAAAGAATCTTTAAAAGAAGAATCTAAGAAGTGGGAAAAGATTCAGTATGTAGGTAGAGAAGGAGAAAAGAGAACGGACTTTCCTAAATTGCCTTACACTATGGATGGATTTGAAGTTTTCTGTTATAATAACTACGGTTCTGTTCATCATTATTTTGATAATAAACTAGGATATTATGACGAGTTTGGGACTATCTGTCGTGCAATAAGAAATGAAATTAGAAGCGACCAGATTAACGGTGGGTTGTTAGGGTTTTATAATCCAAGCATAACACAGAGATTAAACAATCTTAAAGAACAAACAGAAAGCACAAGCACTACAAATATAAAAGTTTTAAATGTAGACCCATTAGATGATTCAACAGACAACAGCGCTAAGGAAGATAGCAAACAGTAAAAAGAAGATTACAGTAGTTCAAGGAGGGCAAGGAGCAAGTAAAACCTTTTCAATCTTAATGCTATTAATTAACCACGCATCAAGTAAAGAAGGTAGGGAAATATTAATCCTATCTTCTGAGCTTACTAAAATGAGATTAACGGTTATAAAAGATTTTGTTAAGATTATGCAGATGTTTGGGATTTACAGAGATTCTAAATTTATTGCTGGTACTCTTTACAGATTCCCTAATGGTTCGTTTATAAAGTTTATAGGTTTGGATAAATCAGATGTTGGTAAGGGGTTAAGAAGTGATGTTGCTTATTTCAATGAGGTTAATAAGATTGATTCAGAAACTTACAGACAAGTAGCGACAAGAACAAAGAAAGTATATGCCGATTATAACCCAGACGCTGAGTTCTTTATTCATACAGAAATAGTAACGAGAGAAGATTGCGACTTCATTAAATTAACGTTTCAAGATAACGAACAACTAGACTCAGGAGAGAGAAACGAAATACTGAGATACAAAGAACTTGGTTACGATTCAGGAGGTAACATTATTAATAAGTATTGGGCAAACAAATGGAGGGTTTACGGATTAGGAGAAGTTGGTGCAATTGATGGAGCTATCTTTGAAAGGTTTGAAACTATTAAAATGCCTGAAGATGCAAGGCTTTTGTATTACGGTTGTGATTTTGGTTATGCTACTTCTAAGTTTGCAGTTCTTGGTGTTTACAATTGGAATGGTAGAAAGGTTTTAAAACAGTTTGTTTACAAGACTAAGTTAACCAATCAGCAAGGTGCTAAGGAATTAAAGAATAACGGTTATAACGGAGGTGTTGTTTATTGTGATAGTGCAGAGCCAAAGTCAATAAGGGAGTTACAGATTGAAGGAATACAATCGGTTAAATGTGATAGCAAACAAGACATTAAAACATTTGCAATTCAATCTCTAAACGAGGATTTGTTTTATGTAGATGAAGATAGTAAAGATTTGATAGAGGAGTTAAGGTATTATGTTTATGATGAAAAGACTGGCAAGGCTAAGAAGTCTGATAGAGACCACCTTATGGATGCTATGTTATACGCAATAGGTTCTGGAGATAAGTATAATGGAAAATACAGATAAACTATGAATGTAATGAAGAAAATGATTAATACAGATAGTAGTATTAATATAATTAATTGGATAGTTAAAAGGGTTTTGAATCAATCAATTGATTTTGTTGAATTGAAATATTTCAAAGAAGATTACGACATCGAGTTAACTAAGGTTCTAAAGAAAAAAGGATTTGTTGAGAATCTAATTGATATACAAGGGAGTAAACAACTTGCTTTTATTAGGGGTTTTGTTTGTGTTGTTATGATGGAAGACAAGGTTTTTATTAGTCATTATGGAGCACCAATTAAAAAGGGAATGAAACTAACTGAAGTAGAGAACCACATTTATACATTAAACTCTTGGATTAAATACTTTGATAAAATATGAAATTAGAAATTAAAAAGAATATAAAGGATTTGAATCTAACTTACATAGATTGCTATCACTTTATAAACGAAGTAAAAGAGGACTGGAGTATTGTAAACAAGATTGAATTAGTAAAAAGATACACGAAGAGAGATGTATCACAGGTGCTAGTAACTGACATTAACAAAGTGTTTAATATTATTATTGAAGTGCTTGGTAAATACAAACCAAAAGAAGTGCCAATCTTTTTAGAATATGAAGGTAAAGAATATGAGTTGCAAGTTGACTTCTTTAAACTTCCTGCAGGTTGGTATATCGATTCAAGCAATGCAGACTTTGAGAAAGTGCCAGAGTTACTTCCAGCCTTTGCTTACATAGAAAAAGGAATGAATTACGCTGAAACGGATGAGAACTCAAACATAATAAACCCTTTAAAATCAAGAGCAGAAATATTTAAAAAGAATATGCCAATATCTCAATACTTAGACTTGACTGGTTTTTTTTTGCTCAAACAAAAGCAGTACAAGATTTTCTCCATCCTGACCAAAAGCACTCAGACAAAGAGAAAGAGTCAAAGGCTTTTGAATGGGAGGAGATTATTCACGTTATGGCTGAAGAATATAAAACGACTTGGAACGAAATTACTAAAATGAATATCGTAACGTTTAATCACAAGTTGAAGTTTGTTGAACATCTACAAAAACAGAAGTTAAAAGCTACAAAAGGCAGATAAAAACACTCTAATAACTATGGCGGTAAGAGATTTTGATTGGCTTGGGAAAACTACTGACAATCTTAGAGAGAATCTAAGGGCAAAGGCTGGTACAAAGGTAGAACAAACCATACTCGAGTGGTTAATTGAAAGGAGGGATGTAGCGAGAGAGAAATTAGGTAATGAAGGAAGAGAAGGGTCGGGTGCATTGGCTACTTCGATAGGTTGGAAGCCATTAGACGTAAGTTCGGATAAAGTTCTAGTTGAGGTTATAGCAGAAGACTACTGGGATTTTATTAATCAAGGTGTTAATGGAGTCTTTAATAGTTTTGGAAGTCCTTACTCTTTTAAGAATTTAGGAGTCGGAGAGAAGATGAAACAATCATTTAGAGAGTTTATCCAAGTAAACGGTATTACTCCAAGAGAACCTGAAATGGAATACGACCAACTAGCTTACATATTAGCAAGGGCAACAAAGAAGAAAGGAATCAAAGCTACTCCATTTATGGATGAAGGGTTTTCTCCTGAAGCATTTAAGGACTTAGGGCAAAGGCTAGGTAAAACAGTTAAAAGAATATTTGATTAATGGCAATTACAATAACACAATCTCCTCAAATAATAACCCCTTCAGATAATCCTGTTACGTGGGTATTTGAATCAGACCAAACTGCACA
>Ga0307488_10000501_pt1 | contig 32389 bp, 25 predicted proteins | sample SB02metaG_FD_202248 | JGI IMG/M metagenome (GOLD analysis project Ga0307488, IMG submission 202248) | Sea-ice brine microbial communities from Beaufort Sea near Barrow, Alaska, United States - SB 0.2 | ecosystem: Environmental > Aquatic > Marine > Coastal | place: USA: Alaska | collected...
CAACTCAAGTACAACAAGACATGTTGGCAAAAATAAAAGACGAAGTTGGCTTTATTGCCGCATTAGACCAAAGCGGTGGAAGCACACCTAAAGCGCTCAAGCTTTATGGTGTTGACGAGTCAGCCTATACAAACGACGAAGAGATGTTTACGTGTGTGCATCAAATGCGCACTCGCATAATGACGAGTGCAGCATTTACCGGAGAGCGCGTATTAGGTGCTATATTATTTGAGAACACATTGGATCGTGATGTTGAAGGTCTATCTAGCGCACATTATTTGTGGCAACAAAAAAATGTTGTTCCATTCTTAAAAGTAGATAAGGGTTTGGAAGACGAAGTCAACGGCGTTCAATTAATGAAGCCAATCACTGGACTAGATGAGTTGCTAGCAAAGGCGAATGCACAAGACGTTTTTGGTACCAAAATGCGGTCAGTTGTGAAACTAGCAAATGAAGAAGGTGTTAAAGCTGTTGTTGCTCAACAGTTTGTCGTTGCTAAGCAAATTTTAGCAACCGGTTTAGTTCCTATTATTGAGCCTGAAGTTGATATCAACAGTCCAGAAAAAGTCCAAGCTGAAGTCTTATTAAAAGCGGCTATTTTAAAAGAACTTGATGCATTATCTGATGACCAACACGTAATGTTGAAGCTCACTTTGCCAGAATCTGCAAACTTCTATAAAGAATGTATTGAACATCCAAAAGTGGTAAAGGTTGTTGCATTGTCAGGCGGTTATTCACGCGATGTAGCGAATCAAAAACTAACTGAAAATAAGGGTATGATAGCAAGCTTCTCTCGAGCATTAACTGAAGGAGTGTCTTTTCAACAATCAGATGATGAGTTCAATGCAACTTTGAATAATGCTATTGAAGCTATTTATCAAGCATCCAATACCTAGGTTATGTAAAAGTTTTTTATACATAGCCAGTTAAATAAAAAAGGGGTCACTTCATTGAAGAGACCCCTTTTTGCATTCAGTGCTCTATTCTAAAAAGTAATAAACGACAAATCGATCAATTTCAAAATCGCGTTTACTTGATACGAATACTCATACCGGTTGCTTCAATATATTGGTTTTCGCGCTGCAAATCGGCCAACAGTAATGGCGATAAATCAAACCAATTATCAGGAAAGCTAAGCGCTATTTTTTGTTCAATAATTTCCAGACCAAATTCGGGTAATTGGCTTTCTTGGCGGTTAATATTAAGTAATATACCCAGCCTAAGTATGACTAATAATCTCAGCACAACGGTTTCGTTGTAGTTAACAAAAGTAGGTATGTCATCGAGTTTTATTTTTTTACGGTGGTTTCGAACTAAGGCTGCTAACAGCTTTTGTTGTTCTTGGTTAAACCCAGGTAAGTCACTTTGTTCAATGATGTAGCTGGAGTGACGTTGCACGCCTCTGGAGTTAATCTGCAAGCCGACTTCGTGTAAAAGTGCTGACCAACCTAATAAGTGACGTAAATCCCATGTGTTAATGTCCCAAGCTTCTGCCGCTTGTTCATAAATTTTAATACACGTCCCCCAAACTTTCTTAGCATAAAACGTATCTACGTCATAGCGTGTTGCTAAGCTCTGAGCGGTACGCTCCCTGATATTCTTATTAGCGCCAGTATCATGCGCTTCATACAGAACACCTTCGCGCAATGCAGCGCTGCTGACAGCCATTGAACTTAAATTTAAACTACGAAAAATAGCAACTAGAATACTTAGCCCCGCAGCAAAGACCGGTTTTCTATCATCGGTTAAGCCAGGTAAGTTTAGCTCGCCTGAAAGACCAACTTCACAACAAGCTTGCATTAACTCATTCAAACCTGTCTTAGTAATAGGAACGTCATTTTCGCTTTGCGCCTGCGCAGTCAATACTGAGCAAATAGATCGAATGGTGCCTGATGCACCAATATTCGTGTCCCATTTAAAACGTTTTAAATTGCCAACAACTAATTCAATCTCTTGGCGAGCCGCAGTTATTGCTGCTTGAAAGGCTTTTTTGGTAATAATACCGTCCGCAAAATACCGTTGTTGATAACTTACGCAACCCATTTGTACGCTTTTACACATAACTGGTAGTAGATGTTCACCAACAGCAAACTCGGTTGAGCCACCGCCAATATCGATAACTAAGCGGTTACCTTCAGATTGGGTGGTATTGGCAATACCAGTATAAATTAAACGAGCTTCCTCAGGACCTGAAATAATTTCAATAGGATAGGGAAACACCTTTCGAGCTTTGGACAAGAATACTTTCGCATTGCGCGCTTTGCGCAATGTATGCGTGGCGACGATTCGAACATGCGCGGGCTGGAGCCCTTGCATGCTCTCCGCCATACTTTGTAATGTCGTTAAACCGCGATCCATGGCTTCGTCAGATAGAATGTTTTTATCGTTCAACCCTTCCGCTAGTCTAACTTTGTGTTTTATTTTTTGCACCGTTTGCAACGAGCCTGCAACGACTCTTGCAATAACTAAATGAAAGCTATTAGAACCAATATCTAAAGCAGCATAAAGGTTGATATCACGAGTTTGGACATCTTCAAAAACATTTTCTAAGGTCTGCAATTAAAGCGCTTCCTTTTTTGTGAGGTACTTATGTATTTCAACTTGCGAGCGCAAATTTTTGCGATTACCGCGTTTTACGTAATTATTGACTTGGTGCTCGTCAATGATGCGGGCCTTCAAGGTGTCTTTGAACTGAATATCCAATAGGTCTTCTATCATTTTGATTGCGTCAGTATCGTAAACAGGACAACCAACTTCAACTCGATACTCCATATTACGCGTCATCCAATCAGCGGATGAAATGTAAACTCGCTTATCGCCACCATTCTGAAATACCATGATACGCGGATGCTCTAAATATCGGTCGACAATGCTAATGACTTCAATATTTTCACTGAGGCCTTTGACACCTGGTATTAATGCACACATACCTCGAATAATAGCCCTGATTTTCACGCCAGACTGGCTAGCATGATATAAATTATCAATCAATTCCTTATCAACTAAATTATTGATTTTTATTGTTATTAGTCCTTCGTGGCCTTCATTGACACGCTGGATTTCTTGTCTTATTAGAGACTGTATTTTATTACGCGCGTTAATCGGTGACAGTTGTAAGTGCTGAAACTTCATCTTTTTATATGGATTCTGGATCATGTCAAACACTTGAATACATTCTAAAGCTAGCTCTTGGTTGCACGTAAATAAACTTAAATCAGTGTATATTTTTGCCGTTTTTTCGTTAAAATTACCTGTTCCAAAGTGCGAATAATGTTTCATTATGCCGCGTTCATCCCGCGACACTACACAAAGTTTACTATGAATTTTCACATTAGGGTTACCTAAAACAACTTTAATACCGGCGTCTGTCATACGTTTAGACCATGCGATATTGGCCTCTTCATCAAATCGAGCTCTAAGTTCAACAACTACCGTTACACTCTTACCATTGTCCACGGCATCAATTAACGAGTTAATAATGCGCGATTGTGATGCAACGCGATAAATGTTCAATCGAATATGTTTAACTTGAGGGTCGAATGCCGCTTGGCGAACAAATTCAGTGAAGTGCAAAAACTCATGATATGGATAATATAAAAGAATATCCTTGCTAGCGATTGCTTGAAAAACAGTATCGTGGGTTGAAAACGCTTTATTAGAAATCTCGGGTAATGTCGGATTTTCAAGATAGCTGCGTCCAACGTTTGGAAAGCTTATAAAGTCTTTAAAGTTGCGATAATGTCCTGCCGTCTGAATCGTGTCTTCCGAGGATATTCTTAAGCGTTTGCGCAAGTCTTTGATCATATCATCGGGCATACCATCGTCGTGAATAATCCTGACTGGCTCAGCAATAAGTCGTTGCTTCATACCTTCAGACATTTTTTCTACATAGCTTTCGTCAATTTCATCATTAATCGAGTACTCGGCATCTCGCGTTATTTTAAATGAATAGGCATCAGCGGAATCAAATTTCACAAAACCTGTAAAAATATCAGACAAGCAGAGTTTGATGAGATCATCAATTAGGATGATCTGTTTTTTCACTTTAGTTTTTTCAGGTGGCAGTAAAACAAAACGGCTTATTGCATTGGTTGGTATCTCTACAACGGCATACTTGGTGTTTCGACCTTCTCTGCGCAAGGCAACGTCAAGATACACGGAACTATCATTTAAGCGCTGGATTAAGTGGCCTTTGCTATCGAGCAATATGGGGGCAACGTGCAGTAAAACCTTACTCTTAAAGTATTTGCGAGCCCAAATAAGTTGGCTTTCGCTCAACTCTTCATGGCGAAGAATATGAATATTGTATCTTCTTAGAGCCTTTGTAATATCACGGTGAATGGCGTCAAAGCGCTTTGATAAATGATGTACTTTTTCTTGAATACGTTTAAGAAGCGTTTCAAAAATTAGCGCTTGCTCTTCATTTCCATCATTGTGGGAAATCGTGATTTGGCGTTTTACGTCTGCAAAGCGCACACGATAAAATTCATCCAAGTTGTTAGAATAAATGCCTAGAAAGCGAATACGCGCAATAATCGGATTGTTTTCGTCTGCTGCTTCTTGCAGGACTCGCTCATTGAATGACAACCAGCTAAGTTCTTTTGGGTAGTAAAGCTCTTTTTCGTTCATTATTACTCTTTAAATACGTGTTGAAACGAATGGGGTCACAGACATCGTAATAGCTAAATATGACAAGCGTTGTTAATTTTTTTCAATTTCTACCATTAAGTCATCGGTGATATCTTCTATCGCTAATTTAACATTATCTAAATCCAGTTGGTGTGATACTGAAACAATGACTTTTGCGGTAAACAGTGGACTCCCCCAATTAGGTGCACTTTCACATTGTGTAGTCATTTCGATAATATTAATATCAAAGGTTTTTAAAGTAGACGTAATATCACTAACGATCCCTCTTCTATCGTTGCCGGTAACAATAATCACAGCCTTGGCATCAAGTAAGGTTTCATGAGCATTAGAGGGGAGTAAAGTAATATGTAAATGCGCAAGTTGATGGCAAGCATGCAGCAATTCATTGTGCTTCTCTTGCGGTAGCATAACTTCGATGAAGCCTGCAAATTGTCCAGAAAGTTGACAAAAACTACTCTTGAGCCAGTTGCCATCAGCATCAATAATACATTTGGCTATCGCATCAACTAAGCCGGGTTTGTCTTTGCCTATTAAAGTGAGTACCATTGCTTGCATAATAGATTGTTCCTTAACTGTTGATTTGTCTTGAGTATAGTGCTTTAGTATGGCTAAGTCATTCCGTGTTTTCTACCCAATTTAATATTCTAAATGAACCAGCAAGAACAACATCAATTTAATGCTCGCAGATTTCGCAAAGACTGGATCGCTCGCAAAGTCGTGACGGGTTTTGGTTGGCTGGTATTAGCTACTTTTTTATTATTGATTTGGCATATTTTCAGTAATGCATTCCCTTTATTTAAATCACCCTCATTAATATTAAAGAGTACCTCATTGTTTGCGCCAACAACCAAGTTGTCAGGCATAGTAGAATTGAGTTCTGGGGTTCATTATGTGGGAGTCGATCAGTGCGATCTAATTTTAATTGATAGAACGCCAATGGGTGATAAGCAGATAGGCAATCAGCAGAGTGCCCTAATTGAGACAAAGCGCTTTCCGTTTTCTTGTCAGCATCAAATCCTATTTCCTGAACAAGGCGAGCTGACCTATGTCGGTGTGCTTACCCCCAATAATTTATTTGAGCTGTATAAGTTGTCTTATGAACAAGAGCAATATAGCCTGACGCTGGAAAGTTCTATCGGAATAAATTCAACACTTAGTGACAGTAATCAGCGATCTGACCTTGACACATCTAACGTCAATCTTTCTGAAGATGCGCGGACATGGCAGTTTTCAAAATCAGGAAACTTTGTGATGTTAAGTAAGCTAGAAAACTTAACGCTGAGCACTTATTGGTTTGATAAAAAGCAACCGGCCGCGTTCAAACACTATTTTTATCAAGATATTGACCAATATCAAGCAATACCAAGGTCGAGACAACTGCTCACAATATCGAAAAATATTATGTCGTTGGTTGATAACACAAATAACGTAGTTGACCGACAGTTATTGTCCCGCGACGTAATGCGCATCTTTTTATCTCCTAGTCAGCGCTCTTTTTTTACGCAAGACCCACAACATGTTTTAAGTAAATGGATAATGCTAAATGAGCAAGGAAATTTTGTTTTTCGGCATAACGAATCTGATATCAGCGAGTTAGAAGAGAGCATTGAGCAAATGGCTTTTGATTCGGATTCGAACGCAGCGGTGATTTTTTCGAAAATAGGTGATATCGCTTTTTTAAACCGAATGACAAATGAGATATTTAGTTCTCAAGACATGGAGTTACCGGGTGTTGACTTAAATTGGTTCGGTGATCGTCTATACGTGCTTGACCATAACAAAATGCATTCGCTTGAAATTCAAAACTTGCAAGGTATAACCACGCTCAAGAGCCTTTTCTCGGAAGTTTGGTATGAGGGTTATGAAGAACCAGCATATGTTTGGCAGACTAGTAGCGCTGCCGAAAATTATGAAACTAAATTCAGTATTATTCCTTTAATTGTGGGCAGCTTAAAAGCTTCTTTCCTTGCTTTATTTGTCGCAATCCCTCTAGCTTTGGGGGCGGCCATATACACATCATATTTTGCAGACCCTGCTGTGCGGCAATATCTCAAACCAACAATAGAAATGCTCGAGGCTGTGCCATCTGTAGTGATTGGCTTTATTGCTGCCGTTTGGATGGTGCCAATAGCAGAAGAGTTCTTGCTTTCGGTTATCTTGTTTATTGTCGCTTTGCCTATATTGCTTGTTACCGCTGCTTTGTTGCAATCAAGAGTCGCCAGCTTGTTTGATGATAAGTTTGACCGCCGCTGGGAAATTCTGGTTATTATTCTGGCAGTAGTGCTACTCGGGCTATTTTGTTTTTCACTCAGTGATGTATGGCGGTTTATGCTGTTTGGCAGTGCCGAGTTTGGCGAGCAAAATGACAATATAATGAATATCTCGAAAACCACAATCGTCGTTGCTATCGCATTGGGTGTGGCCATATCACCAAGCATTTATTCGTTGGCTGAAGATGCATTGTTCGAAGTGCCTGAAAGCATTAAGCAAGCCTCTTTTGCGCTGGGTGCGACCAAATTACAAACGTTGCGCCGTGTCATTATAGCAGTCGCAATGCCAAGTATTCTCTCTGCGGTAATGTTGGGTTTTGGCCGCGCATTCGGTGAAACTATGATTGTGCTGATGGTCACGGGTAATACGCCTATTAGTGACTGGAATATTCTGGAAGGTTTGCGCTCCATGACGGCTAACTTAGCAATAGAAATGCAAGAATCAAATGTAAACAGTAGTCATTTTAATACCTTGTTTTTAACTGCAAGCATTTTGTTTATTTTTACCTTTATTGTTAATACTGCAGCGGAAATTTTACGCAACCGCTTACGCAAGGTATATACCGATGCGTAAATTTAGTGCGACTGAAAAACAAACAATCTCAAGCTTTGCTAGTGGCCTAAGTGCTGCTGTTTTATTGATTGCGTTGATAAGCTTAGTGCTCTTTATTGTGTTAAAAGGCTCGGCTTACTTTTGGCCGTCACAAGTTTTTAAAGTCACCACCTATGATAAAGCAAACGATGAAGTTAGTGTATTTGTGCCCAGTTCAGTTGATATTGATGAGTTTAATGCAGCATTAACTAACAAACTTAATGCACAGTTTTCCAGTTCAAAGCAACCTATGCCGCTGATGGTTGTTGAACAAGTAGATGCTATTTATCAGATTAATTTGCTTTCGGGCGCAGTTCAATATGGCAATTTTCAACAGATTAGTACGCCCAATAGTAAGCTTTATCAACTTGCTGAGTTAAATGATGTAGTTGTCAGTGTGGCTATTTTTCAAAGTGAGCTACGCGAAATACAAACTAACTATTTGACCGCACTGCATCGTAAAATTGCACTGTTGAATCAATCTGGTGTCAGCGAACAAGCACCTGCGCGATTGAAAGAGCTTGAAAAATTCACTTACTGGCAGCAAAAAGCCGAAGCCTTGAGTGAAAAGATCGCTTCTTATCGCGTAATTTTTATTGACGTGTCAGGACAGCCTGTTGATGTTCTCGTTAAAGACATTGACCATCTATTTCAGCCAAATCTAATGAGCTTATTTGATAAAGTTTCTTATAGCGGCAATAAGATAATAGAGTTTGTCTCCGAATCCCCTAAACAAGCTTCTACTAGTGGTGGCGTTTTTCCTGCGTTATTTGGCACGGTATTAATGGTTTTATTGATGGCGGTTATCGTTGCGCCTTTTGGTGCTATGGCCGCCATTTATTTGCATGAATATGCGCCCAATAATATGACAACATCTGTGATTCGGATTTGTGTAAGTAACATGGCTGGCGTACCGAGTGTTGTATATGGCGTATTTGGCTTAGGCTTTTTTGTATATACCTTGGGAGGCTCTATTGATTCACTCTTTTATAGCGGCTCTTTGCCATCACCTACATTTGGTTCCCCGGGCTTGTTTTGGGCTGCGTTGACTATGGCATTGTTAACTCTTCCGGTGGTAATTGTGTCCACAGAAGAGGGCTTGCGTCGCGTTCCGGAAGGCTTGCGAGCAGGCAGTTATGCGTTAGGTGCAACTAAAATCGAAACCATCTGGAAGACGGTATTGCCGGTAGCCAGCCCAGGTATAATGACAGGCGTAATTTTAGCTATTGCCCGCGCGGCTGGAGAAGTTGCACCGCTAATACTCGTGGGCGCAGTCAAATTTGCGCCGAGTTTACCTGTAGATAGCGAATTTCCGTTTTTACATTTAGAGCGTCAGTTTATGCATTTAGGTGTGTTCATTTATGACGGGGCGTTTCATAATCAAACAAACACGCAGGGCTCGTCAATGATGTTTGCGAGTTGCATGTTATTATTGTTAATAGTTTTCATCTTAAATTTATTTGCTATTATCGTGCGTAATCGACTGCGCGACCGTTATGTTCGCATTTAGTCTAAGTCATTGCGTTATGTATAGCATTTTTTGTCGAGCTATTTATCGCCGTTTTAATTACCGTTTGAATCGCGGTTCTGGTAGCCATAGGAATAGTAAACAGCCCTCATGTTAAAGCTTTTTGAAACTGAAACTCTTGCGTTAGACGAGCTCACAGATGAGCAAACGGCCATCAAGGTGAAGGATTTCAGCGTATGGTTGAATAACAGTCTTGTATTGAACAAGATAAATATGCGCATTCCAAAAAATAAAATAACGGCGATGATTGGTCAAAGTGGCTGTGGTAAATCGACATTGCTAAGTAGCTTCAACCGAATGAATGAGCTTAACCAAAAATATGCGTTCAGTGGTGAAGTGCAGATAGATGGTCGTGATATTTATAATAAAAAAGAAAACGTAGCCAAACTTCGCACCAGCGTCGGCATGGTTTTTCAGCGGCCCAATCCATTTCCCATGAGTATTTACGAGAATGTGTGTTTTGGATTACGTATTCAAGGTAAAACTGAGCGCAGAATGCTTGACGACATTGTCGAGACGTCATTGCGTAATGCGGCTTTATGGGACGAAGTCAAAGGCCGCTTATTTGACTCCGCACTGCTGCTCTCAGGTGGCCAACAACAACGCTTGGTTATTGCGCGTGCGCTCGCATTAAAACCTCAAATACTGTTACTCGATGAACCTACGTCTGCACTTGATCCATTAACAACCTTGCATATTGAGGAGCTGATAAACCAGCTTAAAAAGACCACGACTGTGGTCATCGTGACGCATAACATGCAACAAGCAGCTAGGGTGTCGGATTATTCTGTTTTTCTGCATCAGGGTGAACTCATTGAGTATTCTGATAGTGACTCACTTTTTACTATGCCAGCTAAAAAGCAAACTGAAGACTATATAACCGGTCGTTATGGCTAATTAAAGGAACGTGACGATTCATGAAAAGACATTTGGAGTTAAATACGCACATATCAGGCAAGTTCAATCAAGAACTTGAGAACCTGACCAACTCTGTTTTAACCATGGGTGGCGAAGTTGAGCAGCAGTTAATTAATACCATTACTGCCATTCGCGAAAATAATGCGAGTTTAGCTGAGCGAGTGTTGCTAAATGATTTGAAAATTAACTCGATGGAAGTGCAGATAGATGATGAGTGCATGCGGATTATCGCTAAACGTAACCCAACGGCGAGTGATCTTAGATTAATAATGACAGTGTCTCGTGCAACAACTGATATTGAGCGAATTGGCGATGAGATATGTCGTATTGCTAAATTGGTAACCAAAGACAAATTACCCCCCTCTGATATCGTCTTAGGCGGCATGCTAATGATTGCTGAAAAGGTCGTGATTATGATGCGCGGAACGTTTGATGCATTTGCACGCCAAGATGAGAAGTCAGCAGTTGCTGTTTATGAGCAAGACGATGCTATTGATAAAAAACATAAAGAGTTGCTCAAACAAACGGCAAATGAAATGCAAAACGATCACACCGAAATGCAGAAATGGTTTGATGTGCTTTGGGCAATCCGTTCTTTAGAGCGAATTGGTGATCGCTGTAAAAACTTGTGCGAATACATACTCTTTCTTACTTATGGAAAAGACGTTCGGCACTCTTCGATGAAAAAAATCGTTAAAAAATTAATGAAGTAAGTCACTTTCTATATTTTTATACTTTTGAACGCTTGCGCTCATTCTCTCATGTTGTACCATACTGGCGTCTCACTTTTGAATCACAGCTATGATTTCCAAATTTCTTAACAGTTTTGTTTATGGACAAATTGACCGCAGGTCATCCAATACAAGGTTGATCACTATAATTTCATCGGTAAAATTCCCACCTCTAGGCTCTATTAATTTATGGATATAATTACAAGTTACGGTTTTCTGTTGGTCGTTATGGCTGCAGTCGTTGGTTTTTTTATGGCTTGGGGCATAGGTGCTAATGATGTTGCAAATGCAATGGGCACCTCAGTAGGTTCAAAAGCAATCACTCTCAAGCAAGCCATCATAATTGCAATGATTTTTGAATTTGCAGGTGCTTATCTCGCTGGCGGCGAAGTTACATCGACTATTCGCAAGGGTATTATTGATGTCTCATATTTTACTGATATTCCAGAATACCTAGTCTTGGGAATGATAGCCTCATTACTATCTGCTGGCATATGGTTGGCGGTTGCGTCCTATTTCGGATGGCCAGTGTCGACTACGCATTCCATTATCGGCGCAATTATTGGTTTTACAGCAATAGGTGTCAGTCCTGATGCTGTTGAATGGGGCAAAGTGGGCGGCATTGTTGGCAGTTGGGTTGTAACTCCTGCGATATCTGGTCTCATTGCGATACTTATTTATATGAGCGCTAAGAAGCTTATTTTTGACCGTTCTACACCACTTATTTATGCAGTGAAATATGTTCCTATTTATATGGGGCTTGCTGGATTTATTATGTCACTAGTGACTATTAAGAAAGGTCTCAAGCATGTTGGCTTAGGCCTACCTGCCGAACAAGGCTATATGTTGGCAATTGCCATTGGCGTTGTTGTTGGTTTAATAGGTATGGTATTAATCCGCCGTCTGCATGTTGAAGAAGCATTAACCACCGAAGAACAAACCGCTAATGTCGAGAAGATATTTGCGATATTAATGGTGCTAACGGCTTGTTGTATGGCATTCGCACATGGCTCGAACGACGTAGCAAACGCAATTGGCCCGCTTGCAGCAGTCGTTAGTGTCGTGAGTAATGACGGTGCTATATTAGATAATGCGGACCTCGCATGGTGGATATTACCTCTAGGTGGCTTAGGGATCGTGGCAGGTTTAGCCTTGTTCGGCCATCGCGTCATGAAAACAATTGGTCAAGGGATTACGCATCTAACCCCAAGTAAAGGTTTTGCTGCTGAATTGGCTGCAGCTACTACGGTCCTGATTGCATCAGGAACAGGCTTGCCTATTTCTACGACGCAAACCTTAGTGGGCGCAGTGTTAGGTGTGGGTATAGTGCAAGGTGTTGCAGCACTTAATGGTAAAGTAATTCGTAGCATTATCATTTCTTGGATAGTAACGCTTCCTGCAGGCGCGTCGCTGTCTATCATTTTCTTCTTTATTTTAACTTTTTCCTTTGGAGTATAGTTTTTAGTTGGTATAGACTAATCCAATGAAATTACCTAATTTAAAACATCTATATTATTTAACAGTGCTGCATAAAGAGCAGCACTTCCATCGTGCCGCTGAAAAATGTAACGTCAGTCAGTCTACTTTAAGCGCTGCAGTGCAAAATCTCGAAGATGGCATTGGTCAACAATTGCTAGAACGAGAGCACAAAAACTTCGTTTTTACCGATTTTGGTGAAGCGCTTGTCGAAAAAAGTAAACTTTTACTTAGTCAAACACATGAATGGATTGAATTTGCTGAGTCAGCTGGTGACTGGAAGTCAGGTACACTAAGATTGGGCGTCATTCCAACCATTGCACCATTTTTATTTGAAGGCCTTATAAGAACAATTCATGCTAATTTGCCAGATATCAAACTGCAGTTGCATGAAGATACAACCGATAATTTACTCAGCAGGCTTGGCGATGGTGAGCTAGATTTACTCATCCTTGCGCTTCCGATGCAAACACCTGGTTGCCGTCAACTTATTTTAGGACACGATCCGTTTCATTTAATTGCTCACAAAAATAGTGCGAAAGACCTCAAAACAGCACCGTCGGTTGATTCACTGCCCAAGGATAGTATCTTTCTCTTGCAAAAAGAACATTGTTTAACCGAGCATGCGGTGAGTGCTTGTGGTTTGAAACACAAAGAACAAGTGAGCTCGTTGACCGCGAATAGTTTACATACGCTTGTATCATTGGTTAATAGTGACATGGGTTATACATTTTTGCCGGAAATGGCATTACAACAAAATATATTAAATGGCACCGATGTAGTTAGTTTGCCTGCTGAAGACAATGCCTTCAGAGATATAGGGGTCGCATGGCGCAATGGAACTACGCGGATTCAGCTTTTTCGATATGTTGCTAAAATGGTGGCTCCACTACTTCCTCAGCCTATTGATATTTTTTAACTCAGTAAAAAATATGGTCGTCATGAAACTGTCATGATGATTTGTCAAGATGATCAGTGCAGACCAGCTACCAAGATCATCTACCAAGATCATGACTATTGTGCTGCTAGGTAGTGATTGAACAGACAATCTATTTAGTGGTATTGTTTTAGAAATAAAAAAAATTTGAGGGAACAACAGATGTTACATTCAAAATTGAAGATTAGCCTATTAGCTATAGCTATGGGTTTTGTACTGACAGGATGTGGATTAGACGGTGATGATGGTGTCGCCGGTGACGCCGGTACTCAGGGACCACAAGGCGATCCGGGTAATGATGGCGGCAATGGCCTAAACGGTCAAAATGGCCTGGACGGACAAGATGCTTCAACAGGCGTGTCTTTATCTCTGGTTGCTAGAGCATCTCTTGGTGCTCAGGGTGCAGCTGAAATTGTTCAATACCACAAAGCAACTCAAACTATTTATGCGACTAATTCAGCCACTAATAGCATTGCGATAATTGCTGCGGGTTCAATAACATCTGCAGAACTAACTAATCCTATTAATTCAATTAATTTGACTGTGTCATCAATTAACTTGCCTGCAACAGCAGGAACTGTGCCTCTAGGTAACGTTACCAGTATTGCTATATTTGGTAATCTATTAGCTGTCGCAGTGCCTGCAGCAACAACTACAGACAATGGTTTTATTCTTTTTTACAACGGATTGGATAATAGTGCTCCTGCATTTTTAGACAGCGTTGAAGTAGGTGCATTGCCAGACTCTATTGCGTTTACACCAAACGGTGGAAAGTTAGTTGTGGCAAATGAAGGCGAGCCTAATGGTGATTATTCAATTGATCCTGAAGGCACACTATCAGTTATTGATATTCTTGCCAGCGGTGAGCCAGAAGAAACGGCTGAAACCGTCACTTTTACAAGTTTCAATGGAGCCCAAGCGGCGCTAGAAGCGCAAGGTATGCATTTCCCGAACCCATCAGGTTCAACTATTAATGGTAACGCTATCACTGTTACTGTAGCGCAAGATCTTGAGCCAGAATATGTTTCAACAACAAATGAAAAAGCCTATATCACTTTGCAAGAGAACAATGGTTTAGCCATATTGGATCTTGAAGACTTATCTGTACAAATTATTGGCTTAGGAAGCAAAAGTTGGTCTGAGCTAAACTTTGACGGTCAAGAAAACGGCGCTGTTAGTTTTGCTAAGTATGAAGGCTTGAATGGCGTATATATGCCTGACAGCATTAGCAATTATGAGTGGAAAGGAGCGACTTTCTTAGTAACCGCGAACGAGGGCGATGCAAGAGAATATTTCTTCGATGTTGCTGACGAAGCGGCATGCACTGCTGCGATGGGGCAGTCATATGACGTTGATGACGGTTGTTTAGCCTACTCGGATGAAGTTAAGTTAGGAGATTTAACCGCACAAGCAGGTTCAGATCTAGAAACTTTGCAAATGGACGGCCGTTTAAATGACTTGCGTGTAACTAGCGTGTTAGGTGATGCTGATGGCAATGGTGAGTACGAATCTGCTTACACATATGGCGCTCGTTCATTTACTATTTGGGACCAGAATGGTCTGGTTGTTTTTGATTCTGGCGATGACCTAGAACGCATTACTGCATCTGTGCATGGTGCGCAATTCAACAATAATAATGACGAAAACGAGGGTGATTCGCGTTCGGAAAACAAGGGTCCTGAGCCTGAAGCTATCACAGTAGGAAAAATTGGTGAGCGCACTTACGCCTTCATCGGCGCTGAAAGAATGAGCGGTATATTTGTATATGACGTAACGAATCCATTCGATGCATTTTTTGCCGATTATGTAATTAATCGCGACTTAACTGAAGGCAGCACGGCCAATGATGTCATTGGTGACCTTGCTCCCGAAAGTATTATATTTGTTGAGGGTGAATTTAGTGCAACAGGTGAAGCGTTAATCATCACAGGTAACGAAGTTAGTGGCACTGTGAGTGTTTATCAAGTGACACCAAACTAGGTATTAAAAGCTCAAAAGCTCAAAAGCTCAAAAGCTCAAAAGCTCAAAAGCTCAAAAGCTCAAAAGCTCAACGAAGCGCAACCGTTAAACGACGGTTGCGTTTTTTTTTGCGACGGGTTGCGTAAATCTCCCCGTTTTGGCAGCGCAAGCTGTCCTTACAAATCAACCGTAAAAAGTCGCTCGAGCGCTTTCATGTGGCGCTTGGCAATAGGTGTCGTAGTGATTGACACTTTCCAGTGGTAGATTTCGCTTTTGTTGGTGTTTTGACTGAATGCTTGCGTTGTTTTCGGTTAGGTTTGTGCAATAATGACAAAAATGTAATAAAGCGCTAAGATTGTGCAAAAAATAAAAGCGCAAAAAATAAAAGGCAGGACACATGACACAACAAGTGGTTATGAGTGGTACCGGATTGTGGACACCCAAGCACAGCATTACTAATGAAGAACTTATCGATAGTTATAACGATTATGCAGATAAGTTTAATGCCGAAAATGCCGACAAAATAGCAGCCGGTGAGATTGCTGAAAAGCCGCATTCAAGCGCTCAATTTGTTGAAAAGGCGTCTGGCATTAAAAACCGCTATATTTATGAAAAAGAAGGTGTGCTTGATATTAATCGCATGCGCCCAGTTATTGCGGAGCGTAGCGACGACCAAATTTCAAATCAGGCAGAAATTGCAGTTGAGGCAGCCAGAAACGCGATGAAAGCTGCCAATAAAACTGCAGAGGACATTGATGCCGTTATTGTGTCTTGTGCATACTTGCAGCGTTCATATCCTGCAATTGCTATTGAAGTGCAGTCGGAATTAGGTATTAAAGGCTTTGGTTTTGACATGCTAGTAGCCTGCTCGGCGGCAACTTTTGGCATGCATCGCGCTTACGAAATGATAAAAGCTGAAACGGCTAAAACGGTGTTGGTGATTAATCCTGAATTGGTGTCCCCTCAAATCAACTATACTGATCGTGACAGCCATTTTATTTTTGGTGATGTCGCCACTGCAATTATATTAGAAGCAGAGGATACAGTGACAAGTGATAACGCATTTAATGTGATGTCGACAAAAGCGTTTACCCAATTTTCTAGTAATATTCGATCGAATCATGGTTATTTGAACCGAGCAAATGATACCGACCCTTATGGTGCTGATAAGTTATTTCATCAGGAAGGTCGTAAGGTCTTTAAAGATGTTTGTCCATTAGCTGCTGAGCATATTAGAGAGCATTTGGCTAAACATGACCTTACGCCTAAAGACTTAACGCGCTGGTGGTTGCATCAAGCCAACATCAATATGAACACGCTTATTAGTAAACGTTTATTGGGTAGGGAAGCAACGATTGAAGAGGCGCCGATCGTACTTGACCGTTATGCTAATACTGCTTCTGCAGGCTCTGTTATTGCGTTCAATCTTTACAATAAAGACTTAGTCAAAGGTGACTACGGTATTCTTTGTTCTTTTGGTGCTGGCTATTCAATTGGTAGCCTATTAGTTCAAAAACGTTAATGTTCGCCGACTTAGGATACGCAATTGCAACGCTAGGCTATTTTGTGCTGCTATTATTGCTTTTTACAGGACGTACAGCTGGTATTGGGAAATACCTTTTAGTGGCCGCCACGCTCACGACTTGTTTGTGGGCATTGAGCAATATTCGTTTGTTGGGCTGGCAAGCACAAATCAGTCATTTTTTTCTTGCTGACGCTATTCGTCAGTGGGTTTGGGTGTTGTTTCTCGCCGCTTGTCTGCGCTCCGATTTTAGCTCATTTAAAGAAATATTTTTTCGTCCGATCACACTATCCTTTTTAGTTTTACCTACTGTGGCCATCATTACTGGTGCAACGTCGGCGTTGCCTTATTTATGGCAATATTCGCTACATACTTTAATTGCTTTGCAAATGCTTATCATATTGGAATTGGTTTACCGGCAGGCGGGTGAACAAAAATGGGCATATAAACCGTTAGTATTGTTCCTGGGTGGATTGAGTTTATTTGATTTTGTTACCTATGCAAATGCGACCATGATTAATCAAATTGGCGATAATTATGTGTATGTGCGAGGTTATATCTTTGTAGCACTGTTACCATTTTTGATCCTTGCGATTCGGCGTATTAGTTATTGGGGGGTCGCTATTTTTGTAAGCCGAGACGTGGTGCTACATAGCACGCTATTGCTAGTTGCAGGTGGTTACTTATTCTTGATGGCTCTAGTCGGCTATTTGGTAAAGTTTTTGGGTGGCTCTTGGAGTTACCCTTTACAGTTGGTGCTTATTGGCGCATCCCTAATCTTATTACTAACCTTATTTCTCTCACATAATTTTCGTACTAAAATTAAAGTATTTATTACTAAACATTTCTATGCCAATCAGTTTGACTATCGGGTGGAATGGGTAAAACTAACAGAGATTTTAAGTGAACAGCAAGAAAGCTTGAATGAAGTTTATCAAACATCTCTTAGCGGCATGCTTCAGGCGGTTGAGTATGAAAGCGGCGTCCTACTTAAATTAAATAAAAATGGTTGGCAACAAGTAGCGAAGATCAATGGCGGAGACAGTCGTGACTATGACATAGCTAAAATACAGATGTTGCAGTCCTTTTTTGAGCTGAAAACATGGATCATTGATATTGGAGAGTTACGTGTCAAACCTCATCAATATGAAGAACTCAGCGGTAAAGCTTATTTTATGGACTCGTTTGATTATCAGCTTATCGTCCCCATTTTCAGACAGGAAAAACTATGGGGAATGGTCCTACTTGATGCAAATAGCGAAAATGCGAAGTCATTGAACTGGGAATTTCGCGACTATATTAATGCCGTGACAGCGCAAGTCTCTAACTATATTTTTCAGTTTGAAGGAGCCAAATCATTGGCTCAAAATGCTCAATTCGCGGCTTTTAGTCGCATGTCAGCGTTTGTATTGCATGATTTAAAAAATGTCATGGCCCAAATTGACTTAATACTAGCTAATGCGAAGCAGCATAAGTCTAACCCTGAATTTATTGATGATACATTTGAGACACTTGAGCACACCAAAAGCAGAATGGATAATATGCTCAAGCAATTAACCGAGAAGAAAACGAATCAAAGACAGCATCAACTTCAAACCGATATTGGTTCTGTTTTACACCATGTGGTTAAGCAACGTTGCCAAGGGTTTATGCCCCTGCCAATACTAGATTGTGAGTCTTCGCTATTAGTACAAATAGATGCCGAAAAATTTTCTAATGTCATGTATCATCTAATTAGCAATGCACAACAGGCAACTAAAGACATCGGTACAGTGGTTATTAATGCATCAAGGTTTAATGATAATGGTCAGGACTATATTGTCGTTAAGGTCATGGATACAGGCGAGGGAATGTCTGCACAGTTTATTGAAACCCGTTTGTTTACACCTTTTGATACCACAAAAGGTAATGCAGGAATGGGCATTGGTGCATATGATGCCAAAAATTATATTGAAGAAATTGGCGGTATAATTACTGTTGATAGTAAAGTCGGCCAAGGAACGGTATTTACATTAAGTATACCTGTGACGGAATAACATTAGGGGTTAGGATGGACAAAGTATTAGTAGTAGATGATGACTTAGGTATTCAAAAACAACTGAAATGGGCATTATCTGAATTTGATACCGTTTTTGCAGCAGACCGCAGTTCGGCAATCGTTCAACTTAGACGATTTGAACCAACGGTTGTCACACTCGATTTAGGACTGCCACCGGACCCTGCTAATGCCTCAGAGGGTTTAAAAGCCTTACAAGAAATTATGACCTTGATGCCACGCACAAAAGTGATTGTAGTGACGGGTAATAATGAAAAAGAAAATGCGCTAAAAGCTATTAATATGGGAGCCTACGATTTTTATCAAAAACCCATTGATTCTGACACTATCAATATCCTCATCAAGCGCGCGTTAAACTTAGCTGAGTTGGAGAATCAAAATCGACTCTTAACGCTGTCTACCCCATCTATGGGACGCATTATCGGTAATAGCGAGGCAATTCAAGCCATAAGCCGAAAAGCTGAGAAAATAGCACTGACTGATATTACTGCGTTGTTGTTAGGCGAAAGTGGGACCGGGAAGGAAGTATTTGCTAGAAGCATCCATGAGCACAGTAATCGTAAAACAAAACCTTTTGTTGCCATCAACTGTGCATCAATTCCTGAAAATTTACTTGAGAGTGAGTTGTTTGGATACGAGAAAGGTGCTTTTACTGGAGCCAATAAAACCACTTTAGGTAAGATTGAAACGGCCCAAGGCGGAACCTTATTTTTAGATGAAATTGGTGATATGCCTTTAGGCTTGCAAGCCAAAATGTTGCGATTTTTGCAGGAGCGTGTAATAGAGCGAGTGGGCGGGAGAAGCGAAATCCCGGTCGATATCCGCGTTATTTGTGCAACTCATCGTGATTTACAAAGTATGGTAAAAGAAGAGACCTTCCGCGAAGATTTGTTTTATAGAGTCGGTGAGATTATTATTTCGATCCCACCATTACGTGATCGTGATGATGATGTGGTGTTGTTAGCCAGAATTTTCTTGAATCAATATAAAGACGAATATGGTGCAAAAACTACAGGTTTTAGTGATGAGGCCATAGAGGCCATGTTAGGTCATTCTTGGCCTGGAAATATTAGAGAGCTACAAAATAAATTAAAATCAGCAGTCGTGTTGGCTGAAGGTAGCGTTATTAATGCTGATGATCTTGGTCTTATTGCAAAGGTAAAAGACACACAACCTTTGGTGCTCAATTTACGTGAAGTGCGCGAACTAGCTGAAAGTAAAGCGATCCGAAGAGCTTACCATCAGTCGGACCAAAATATTTCCAGAACTGCCGAGTTACTAGGAATAACACGACCCACTCTTTATTCGTTGATTGATAGATACCACTTGGAAGACTTAAAGGCCAATACATAGAATTAGCGTACCTATCTGTTCTATTTGAGAATGGTATGTATGTTTGCTCAAATAGGACCGTGTTTAATGTTCTATACATAATGAATAGAACGAACGCTTACAAGGCGTTATGCGAAGTGAATGCTGAGTTCAGGTGATTGTGTATTGTTAGACCTCAGTACAGACGAAAATAAATAACGCAGTTCGTCTGCGGCCTTACCCTTTGGTTCAATCTCGATTACTGATAAGCCTGATTCCTCGCTATCATCATAAATATGACGCTCATGTAAAATTGCTGTGGCAATAGGAATGTCATATAAACTTGCTGTTTGCTTTGCATCGTTAACACGGGATTGTTGATTCGGCTGAGATGGACATTGGGTAAACACAATATGGGCTGCTAATTGCGGATTGACCATTTTGCAACTGTTGACCAACTCATCTAAATGCAGAAGCGTTTTTAAATCTCGACGTTTTGGGCGCATGGGTAAAAGAGCCACGTCAGCCGTAGATAGAGTTGAGCGCAGGGCTAATAAGTCTTGTGCACCACAATCGACAATTACATATTCGTATTGGCTGTTGTAGCCAAGTAAATGATTGCGTATTTTGCCATTAAGTTGCACACAATCAATTGGTAAAGCGCTGAGGTTGTTGTTTCGTAATTTTATCCAATCAGCAGTCGTTCCTTGAATATCACAGTCAACCAGTAATATCGTTGCCATTTTGTCTATTGCCAGATAAGTAGCTAAATTCTGCGCTATACAGCTTTTACCACTACCACCTTTTTCACCACCGACTAAAATTATCATAATTCATCCTTTTCGATTGGTATTAAGATTAATAAGCTGGGAAGCATCAAAATTTCCTTATATTTAATTCAAATTGCAATATTTACTCATTAAAAGTTACTCCTTTACTGGTATTTTTGCGAATATCTATTAATATTTACGCATATAACTCAATACCTTAAATCAAGGAATAAAATGGCTCAACCAACAAGTTTACCAAATCAAGAAGGCAAGCAAGTCCCTGACGTTACTTGGCCCGTAAGAAGTGGTGATGACTGGAAAAAAGTGTCGTCACAACAAATATTTGCAGGTAAAAAGGTTGTATTATTTTCGCTTCCTGGTGCGTTTACTCCGACATGTTCGTCTACTCATTTACCGCGTTACAATCAATTAGCAAGCACTTTTAAGAAATTAGGTGTTGATGAAGTTTGCTGTATGTCAGTTAATGACACATTTGTTATGAATGCATGGTTGGCTGACCAAGAAGCTGGAAATATTACGGTTATACCTGATGGTAATGGCGAATTTACTGCAGGTATGGGAATGCTTGTGGATAAAAGCGATATTGGTTTTGGCAAAAGAAGCTGGCGTTATTCCATGTTAGTAAACGATGGCGTGGTAGAAAAAATGTTCATTGAACCTAACAAGCCAGGTGACCCGTTTGAAGTGTCTGACGCCGATACGATGCTTGCTTACTTAGCTCCGGAAGCTAAAGCACCAGAGGATGTATCGTTATTTACCAAACCCAACTGTCCGTTCTGTGAAAAAGCTAAAATGCTGCTCAAAGGCGCTGGTTATGAATATGAAGAAATTATTTTAGGTACGCAAGCTACCTTAGCCTCATTAAAAGCAGTGTCCGGTCATGATACAGTTCCACAAGTATTCATTGGCGGCAAGCGTATCGGTGGAAGTGACGACCTAGAAGCTTATTTGCAAGGTCATAGCTAAACCAAATCATAAGAAATATGTCAGATGCAGAGGCACATGTTGAGCAACAGTGCCTTTTTTTGTTTTTGCAAAGTATAAAATGCCGTAGACTTAGCACTTTATAAAATAAACATCATTTTTAAAGCACTACTCATTTGTAAAGTATGATTCATTCTCAAAGATTGCTTCAGTTAAAGGAACGAAAATTGATAGACAGTGGTATCGCGAAACTAGCTATATTGAAATTTTTTACAACCGGCGCTCTAGTGATGCTGGTGTTGTTTTTTGTGCGGCCAGTTCAAGCCCAGGAACTAAATAGCAATCGACTTGCTCTGCCCGTGCAACTGTTCGAGGATTTTTATACATTGTATGAAAACGAATTAGGTAGTGTTAGACCTTGCCAAGACAACGTTGGATTATATGAATACAAAGTATGCTCTAAGGCACTTAGAAATGAAGGTAACTCTCCTTTTATTTTGTATTCCAAAGGTATGCCTAGTGCAAATGGTAAAAGACAAATCGCACCTATAGTCGTGTTATTTCACGGCTTATCGGACTCTCCTTTTTATATTCGTTCAATCGCGGAACATCTTAACGATAAAGGATTCACAGTGGTTGCGCCTCTAACGCCCGGGAATGGAAAACTGGATGCCGCTAACGATATGCGTGACCCTACTTTGCAGCAACGCTGGTATGCTCACGTCGATAGCATCATGAACCTTATTAGCCCTTATTCAGATAAAACTTATATTGGTGGATTTTCAACGGGAGGGACACTTGCCACTAGGTACATGTTATTGCATCCCGATGAAATCGATGGTTTATTACTTTTCTCAGGGGCCTTAGCCTTGTCTGAGAGTGCAGAAAACTTAGGTCAAATTTGGGGCATGAAGTGGATAGCAAAAATAGTCGATGGTGATTTTGTTAGCACTGGAGCAAACCCTTACCGTTACCCCGACGTAGCAGGCTATGCTGGCTTAACACTTGCCGATGTTATTTTTGAGATACGTTATTTATTAGCAGAAACGACAGTTTCAAAGCCTATTTTTGTTGCGCATTCACTCGCTGATATTATTACTCCCTATTATGGCGTGGAGGACCTAATGGCAAAGATTGACGGTGAACATCAAGTGATGACAATTGACCGCTCATACGACATGTGTCACCAAGATTTGGTTATGAGTTCCATGATGATGATAGGCCTTAAAATAGATAAAACACAACTCAATATAAGTGAGCGTTGTGCGATCCCAAAACCTAATCCTTTATTCAATAATATGATGGCGATGTTGGACTATTTTTTTGAACAACAGCTCAAAGGTCAATAATGCAGGTTAAAACTCGTTTTGACTTAAAGTATGAAAACAAAAGTGAAAGTAGTCTTTCTGTAGTTGAACGCTATAGGCGTGGTATTGAGGAAAATAATTGGGAGACTAACCTTGCACTTGTCCATTATCGAGGTGGTGAAGAGGAATTTCAGTTAGGAAAAGCATACCTTCAGAGCGATGACCCAATTGACCGCGGGGTAGGCGCAGATATTTTGGGGCAATTAGGCTGGCGTGATAAAACTTTTTTGGATATGAGCGTTAGTTTATTAATATCGGCATTGCAGGACAAGGTTGATAGTGTTGTTTATTTTGCCTGTGTTGCCCTCGGTAACCGCTGTGACGAAAAGGCGATTGCTCACGTTATTAAGTTAGCGCAAAGCCCCAGTACAGAAATTAGGAATGGCGTTGTCTTTGCCTTGTTAGGTCAAGAATCAACCGAGGCTATTGATGTTATGTTGTTGTTGTCTCGCGATGAAGATCTCGATACAAGGAATTGGGCAATGTTTGGGCTAGGTACACAAATTGAAATTGATTCACCTCAAATTCGACAGGCATTGCATAAAGGTACTTCTGACGAAGATAGTGAGATCAGAGGTGAAGCGCTTGTAGGACTCGCAAACAGAAAGGATAGTGGCGCGATTGAGTTACTCTTAAATGAATGGGAAAATTTTGAAGACGTAAGTATCTTGAGTATAGAAGCCGCCGAAATACTAGCGAGCCCAAGGTTATATTCAACGCTAATTGAGTTGGAAAAAACATTGGATCTAGAAGAGGACGTGTTTTTTGAATATCAACTCCAACACGCACTTGATGCATGTAAACCTAAAATGCTACAGGTAGTTTAGCATTAGCTATTGGTGTCTTTTTTATCAGCATCAGCTGGCGTTTGCTCTGCCTTCTTAACCCGTATTTTACTCCCATCAAGCTCAATATTGTTCAGTTTACCGATCGCAATTTTAGCTTCGCCAATTTTGGGCATTTCAACGAATGCGAAGCCTTTGGACTTGCCAGTGAGTTTGTCAATAACTACACTGCAAGATTGAACTAAGCCAATTTCAGTAAAGAGGGCGTTAAGTGATTCTTGTGTGGTGCTTCTTGCTAAGTTTCGTATTATTAGTTTCATTGAGGTACATGGTCAAAGTAATTTCGCCCATGATACCTCAACAATGCCCGTATGTTTTAACTAAAGTTAACCTTGTACGCTAAATTCATCCTGCTTTAGCGACAGCTTCAACCTCGCGCCATACACGCAATACATTTTCATTCAGAATTTTTTTAATATTACTCTCTGAATATCCACGATCTAACAAACCTTCAACAAGGTTAGGAAACTCAGAGACGTCCTTTAAATTGACGGGCAGAGAATCTCCGACACCGTCGTAGTCTGATCCAATACCAACATAATCAATACCGACTAAATTAACCACGTGGTCGATATGATCAAGTACTGTCTCCAAGGTAGCAAATGGGTAAGGACTTTGCGTATTATACGTTTTAACAAAATCCTTCACTTCTTGGCTATCTTCACCAAATGCTTTAGCGAGCTCTTCTGCCTTATTGGTTCTGTTGTCACGCCAGCTGCGCGCAACTGGGCTAACGAACCCTGAACCAAAGTTAATCATAATAACGCCTTTGTTAGCAGCTAGGGCTTTGATCATTTTGTCATCCATATTACGCTCAAATCCGGGAGTGAATTTACGTAAAGATGAATGTGACGCTATGACAGGGGCGTTGCTTATTTCGACAACCTGATAAAAAGCGGCGTCAGAAACATGCGATATATCAACAATAATCCCAAGTTTGTTCATTTCTACTACTAACTCTTTACCAAAAGGACTGAGGCCTTTCCATTGTCGGCGTAAGTCATAAGATGAATCGCTAATATGGTTACTCTGGCTATGCGCGAGCGTTATGTAGCGAATTCCTCGTTCATGAAAGATGCGCAGGGTATCAAGAGAACCTTGCACTGGAGAGCCATTTTCCATTCCCATTGGCAATGAGATTTTATTGTCTTTAAAATTTTGTTCTACATCAGCAACTGAATATGCCAGTGCAAATTTATCCGGAGCGCGTCCAACAATAGCTTCGACATAGTCAATTAACTTGTGAGCCAAGGCTGTCGATTCAGCCGAATTGTCCAGACTAGCAGGTACATAAATAGACATGAAAGGCGCATTTAAGCCACCTTCTACCGCACGAGGATAATCAAAATCACCATTTTCTGTGCTTTTTGTGACGTCTACCCATTGATTTTGTATTCGATAGGGCACATCTATATGACCATCGACAATAATATTTTGTTGAGTGATTCGTTTCGCTGCTTGCGCGTTACTTTCAATTTTTTGTGCTGAGCTTGTGGTATGACATGCCGTTAGCACTAATGATGAGAGTATCACGAGGATAGCGGTGGATTGTTTTCGCATTAGCAGTCCTTTTGGAATAGATATTTATTAATTGTTATTTTTATTTAATATTATAGCGGTGTTTTTGTTGTCGTTTACGTTAACAGTAATAAAAACACGGATAGAATAAAAATTGTACGGTTTCAACTTGGCAACCATGGTTGTCTTGACCGTATTGTGCAACTTAATAGAAAAAAAGCCTAATTTTAGTTGTTAATATTAGGTTACAGAGTGACTTCCAATTCTGTTTAGGCGATAATAACCGTCTTTATCCCATGGGTAAAAACACGAATTTTCATTGTCATGAAACTGGTTAGTCGTAAACCCTTCATGGCAGTTTCATGACTGAACGATGCAGCGCTAACGATTAGAAATAGCCTCATCAAACTTAAGTAAGAGAATTATATTAAAATGGCTATTAATTATATCGCGCTGGACAAAAAAACGCATAAAGATCTAAAAATCATTCCTCAGCTAGATCTTAGTTTTGCAAAAGAAACTCACCTTGCAGCAGCAACTATCCGTGAATTCGCGCATTTGGCATCATCAATGCCGGTGGTTTTCATTGAAGATCCAACGAATAAGAACATCCATACTGTCGCAATGCTAGGTGTTGACCAAAACGTTAATTTGTTCTGGGCAGAAGACAAATGGCAGGGCCCGCATGTACCATTAAACATACAGCGTTACCCTTTCGATATTCGTCCGGATGGCGAGAAACTGGGAGTATTCTTTGATGAAAATAGCCATTTAGTTGCCGACGAAGGTGAAGCATTATTCACAAAAGAGGGCGAACCTACTGATTTCTTAAAGAATCGTCAGCAATTTTTAGCTGAACTTGCAAACAGCGAAATGCTCAACCAACGTTTCGTAAAACGTGTTGTAGAGCTTGAATTGCTAGAAAACATACAAATTGGTATTCAGTACCAAGACGGCACTGCTCGTAACGTAACAGGTATAATGAGTATCGATGAGAAAAAACTCAATGCGCTGGATGATGCGGTTATTCTTGAACTACACAAAGCCGGCTTCTTAGGCGCTATGTACGCAATTATGATGTCATTAGCACAATTGAACCGTTTGGTTGAATTATCTAACAAGGGCGATAAACCAATTAGAACGGTGCAAATTAGACCTGTACCTAAAGAAGGCGAAGGCGAACAACCTACTGCTTAAAATACAAGCAATTAAAAACTAAAGCAAAAACCACCTTCGGGTGGTTTTTTTATCTCTCAAATTCATGCAATGCCTGTGTTTATATACAGTCTAGGGTTGTAAACTATTTACCAGTTTGAAGTAAATGTGCTTGACAGTGGGGCATGATGGTACATAAACTATGAAAAGTGGGTAAAAGTGGCGAAAAATGGTTTTTTCGGTCGAATGCAACCAGCTTAATAATAAAAATAATAATATGAGCTAATAATAATAAAAGGCTAGGGGAATGTTCCGCGGCGCTAACGCAATTAATCTGGATAGCAAAGGTCGACTAACGATACCCACAAGGTACCGTCAGTCGCTGTTGGATGATTGCCAGGGACAGCTGGTCTGCACGATCGATACCTCCCAAAACTGTTTGCTACTTTACCCCCTCCCCGAATGGGAGGAAATTGAGCTTAAATTGAGTAAGCTTTCGAGTACAAATCCTCAAGAACGTCGTCTGCAACGCTTGCTACTAGGCTATGCAATGGAAGGCGAAATGGACAAAAGCGGGCGTATACTAATCGCACCGACACTCCGCCAACATGCCGCTCTGGACAAACAAATCATGCTTGTCGGTCAACTCAATAAATTTGAGATTTGGGATGCGAACGTTTGGCAGCAGCAGATCTTTGAAGACATTGAAATCGAGAAACTGGGCCAATTCGAGCTTACTGAACGTCTTCAGGATTTCTCATTATGACATCAGAAAAATTTATTCATCGCTCGGTACTGCTGCAAGAATCTATCTCTGGCTTGAATATTAAGCCTGATGGAATTTATATTGACGCGACTTTTGGACGTGGTGGCCACAGTGCCGAAATTCTCAAACAACTTTCAAGTAAAGGTAGACTCATTGCATTGGACCGCGATGATACAGCAATTGAGTCTGCCCAACGTTTTATCGACGACCCTAGATTCAGCATACATCATGTCGCATTTTCAAACATTGAAGACGTGGTCAACGAACTTGAGCTGATGTGCGACATTGATGGTGTGTTAATGGATATAGGGGTGTCGTCCCCACAACTAGATGATGCTTCAAGAGGCTTCAGTTTTCAAAAAGACGGTCCTTTGGATATGCGTATGGATCGTTCTACTGGCATAAGTGCATCTGATTGGTTAAATAAAGCTGATCTCGAAGAAATCACGATGGTATTAAAAACCTATGGTGAGGAAAAATTTGGCAAGCGAATTGCGCATGCAGTAATAGAGCAAAGGGTGATAAAGCCTCTAGAAACCACCGCAGAGTTTGCTCAATTAATTGATAAAGCGGTGCCCGTAAAAGATAAGTTTAAGCATCCTGCGACGCGAAGTTTCCAAGGTGTCAGAATTTTTATTAATGGCGAACTTGATCAATTGAACCAGGGCTTAGAATCCGCCGTTCGGGTGCTTAAGACGGGTGGCAGATTAGTGGTTATCAGTTTTCATTCGCTTGAAGATCGCGTAGTAAAACGCTTTATTAGAAAATTAAGTAAGGGTAAAGACATTCCTCGCGGATTACCTATTACACAACAGGAAATAGATGCAGAGAAGCTTGTGATAGCTATCGGTAGAGCCGTAAAACCTACCGCTAAAGAAATTGCACAAAATGTGCGGTGCCGCAGTTCAGTGCTTAGAACAGCCGAAAAATTATGAATATGCCCAGTACCAACTTTAACTTGTTGTTACTTATCACATCTGAACTAGGCCGTAATTTATTTAAAGTGATGTTGTTTATAGCCGTTGTTGCAACTGCTATTGGCGTTGTCCTAGGTGCTCATCATAACCGTCAGTTATCGATGCAACACGAATCGTTAATTCAAGAAAAAGATGAGTTGGACGTCGAGTGGCGTCACTTGATTATTGAACAAAGCGCGTTAACTGAGCACAACCGTATCGAACAAGTGGTTCGTGAAAACCTAAATATGCGTCGTCCAAATCCGGAAGATGAGGTTTTAGTGCGAGGGAAATCGAATGGCAGGTAACGCTAATCGGCGCGTATCTGCTAAACGAGGAACCAGCAAAGACCGCCAAGCCAAACATAATACATCCCCCATGTTGATGCAGTGGCGCTTTCTTACCGTGCTTTACAGTGTAGGACTCGTTTTTGTGTGCTTAGCTGCTAGAGCCGCTTTTATTCAGGTAATAGAACCTGACCGCTTAATTCAACAAGGCGACAATCGTACCATTCGAGTGCGAGACAATCCAAGCTATCGTGGTTTGATTACTGACAGAAATGGTGAGCAGCTCGCAGTGAGCGTGCCGTCGAAGGCTATTTGGGCCGACCCAAAAGTAGTTAATGCATTTGATAGCGATACTGGTGAAATGCAAGCGCTGGATAAGCGCAGATTCCAAGCGCTCGCAGAAGTATTGGGTCTTGATGTGCAAAGCTTGTATGACAAGGTAGATAACCCCAAACGTCGGTTTGTGTATATTGAACGTCAAGTTACACCTGCGATGGCTAATTTTGTTGAAGAATTGGCTATCCCAGGTATTTATTTACGTAACGAATCCAAACGTTACTACCCAACTGGAGAAGTCTCCCCGCATGTCATTGGTTTTACTAATGTTGATGATAAAGGTATCGAAGGCATTGAAAAGTTATATAACGATTGGTTGACTGGCACTCCGGACAAACGCAAGATTCGTCGCGATGCGAAGGGCCGTCAAGTTGAAATTATTGAACAGCATGCTGGAGAGAAAGCCGGCGATTTGATGCTGACTATCGATCAACGTATTCAAGCTTTAGCCTATCGTGAGCTGAAAGAAGCGACGTTATACTTTAAAGCAGCTTCGGCATCGGTAGTTATCGTTGATGTTCATACCGGTGAAATTCTTGCACTAGCCAATACGCCTTCATATAACCCAAACAATCGTAAGACCGTGTCTAATCATCGTTTGCGCAATAGAGCAATAACAGACGCCTTTGAACCCGGTTCTTCATTAAAACCAATTGCGGTATTAGCCGCATTAGAATACGGTTCAGTGCAGAAAGACTCCATTGTTGACACTTCACCTGGTTGGATGCGTTTAGGCGGCAGCCGAATTGAGGATCCACGTAACTATGGTAAAATTAGCGTCACAGAAATCATTCAAAAATCGAGCAATATGGGTACGTCTAAGTTGGCGCTATCGGTAGAAAAAGGCTTCCTCATGGATACCTACTACAACATGGGCTTGATGAGTTCTACGGGCAGTAACATGGTTGGTGAATCAAACGGGATCTTTCATGAACGTAATCGCTGGTCTGACCATGAACTCTCATCACTATCGTTTGGTTACAATATTTCAGTCACTACAGCTCAGCTTGCCAGAATGTATGCGACGATTGGCAACGGAGGTGTAAAAGTACCATTGTCTATTATCAAGTCGAATGAACCTGCTTTCGAATTACCCGAGCGCGTTGTGAGCCATGAAAATGCAATGGCGGTTCTGGAAATGATGGAAAGCGTGACACAAGATGGGGGCTCAGGCGTAAAAGCGAGAGTACCTGGTTATCGTATTGCGGGAAAAACGGGTACAAGTCGAAAGGCTGTTGCAGGTGGTTACGGTGAAGAATACGTAAATATTTTTGCGGGTGTTGCACCCGTTTCAAACCCGCAAATAGCAGTGGTTGTGCTGATAAACGAGCCCGGCGGTGATTTGTATCATGCTGGCGATACAGCGGCGCCAACTTTTTCTAAGATAGTCGCAGGTACATTGCAAATGCTGAATGTGCCGCCCGATGACAATAGCGAAACAGCGAGAATTTATAGTGGGGGTCAGTATGACACCCAGTAAAGCTAAGCTGAATACCCGTTCAATCGCCTCTATACTGGCGATTTTTGACATTATAATAGCTAATACTGACGTTGACAATATCGTTTTGGATAGCCGTAATGTCAATCACAACTCATTATTTATTGCGCATCAAGGCACAAGTGATAATGGCGCGAAATATGTCCAAGACGCAATCAATAATGGTGCGAAATTAGTCCTTATTAACGCACAAAATGCTGAACAACATGGCGAAGTGAATAGTATTGATAATGCGTTAATTGTTCATTTTTTCGAATTAGAGAAGCAAATCGGCTTTATTTGTAGCGCCTTTCACCAACATGTTTCAAATCAGCTTCAGTGTATCGCGATTACTGGTACGAATGGCAAAACATCGGTTGCACATATTTGCGCCCAATTGTCTGCATCATGTGACGAGGACGCAGCGACGATAGGCACCATGGGTGTTGCTTTCTATAAGAAAAAGCAAGCGTCAATTAAGATTGCGGAGACTATAAATACGACACCAGACGTTGCCTGTATGCATCAACTAGCGCATTTAGTAAAGGATTGTGGAGGCCGGCGCATCTGTATTGAAGCATCCTCACACGGTTTGCATCAAAAAAGACTGAGCGGCTTCAAAGTGGATGTGGCTGCATTCACAAATTTGACTCAAGATCACCTCGATTATCATCCTAATTTAAAAGAGTACGCGAAGGCCAAACGCCTGTTACTTAAACAAGATGGGATCCGTTACTTGGTCTTAAATGCAGATGATGAAGAAAGTCGTCATTGGGTCACTAATGCGCCAGAAGATACGATCATTTGTCTTTGTTCGGTTGCCCAGCCTTCATCAGAAATGTTGCTTCAAGCATACGCAAAAAATAACCACCATTATAAATATTGTATTGCGTTAAACATCCGCTTTATGCCAAACGGCAGTGCATTTGAAATTAACTCGAGTTGGGGGACGACTTCAATTTCCTTGCCATTAATTGGCCAATTCAATATTGCCAACTTACTTACTGCATTTAGTGCATTACTTTTACAAGGCGTCAACTTTCAACGTTTAGTTGACGCTGTTGCCTTACTAAAAGGTGTTCCGGGTCGAATGGAAGTATACGAATCCAAAGGGCATGGCAATATTATTGTTGACTATGCGCACACACCTGATGCGCTTAAGCAGGCCTTGATAGCGGCGCGTCAGCATGCGATCGGCAAGCTAACTGTGATTTTCGGTTGTGGCGGCGATCGCGATAATTCCAAACGTAGCGAAATGGGTAAAATCGCCGAGGTTTGGGCCGATGAAATTATCTTGACTCAAGATAACAGTCGCAACGAATTACCCGAAAATATAATTGCTGATATTCAGCAAGGGATACAAAAAACATCCAAATTAAAAATAGAATTAGAAAGAACTTCTGCAATTAAACAGGCTTATTTGAATAGTCATATAGACGATTTGATTCTTGTTGCAGGAAAAGGACATGAAGAATACCTGGAGTTGAACTCGGTGCGCGAGTATTACAACGAGAGGGAATACGTCAAACAGTTAACCATGGAGTTAAGAGGATGATTTGTGTTTCATTATCTTGGATTGCTGAAAAAGTAGAAGGTGCTTTAAACACAAAAAGTGTTGAAGAATTAAAAATTAAAGGCGTTAGCACGGACACTCGAACCTTGGAGCCAGGCGATTTGTTTATCGCGTTATCGGGGCCCAATCACAATGCCCATGACCATCTTTTTAAGGCTCTCGAAAAAGGAGCCGCCGCTATTATTGTGAGTCAGCCTGTTGATTGTCCACTACCGTTGATTTTGGTAGAAGATACCAAAGTGGCTTTAGGTAAATTAGGCGCCGCGGTTAAACAAGAAGTGAGCCCCAAAACTGTTGGAATTACTGGAAGTAGTGGCAAAACCACAGTCAAAGAAATGGTGGCATCTATATTATCAGTAAAGGGTAAGGTGTTATTTACCAACGGTAATTATAATAACGATATTGGCGTACCCTTGACTCTACTGAGACTCGAGAAACACCACG
>Ga0307488_10000502_pt1 | contig 32380 bp, 38 predicted proteins | sample SB02metaG_FD_202248 | JGI IMG/M metagenome (GOLD analysis project Ga0307488, IMG submission 202248) | Sea-ice brine microbial communities from Beaufort Sea near Barrow, Alaska, United States - SB 0.2 | ecosystem: Environmental > Aquatic > Marine > Coastal | place: USA: Alaska | collected...
GGTAATGGTCTGTTGATACTTCCATTTAGCTCGTTCTTCCTCATCGGCGGTATGATTTGGTTTATTCGTACTATTCGCCCTGAACAAGTAGAGCCTAAGGAATAATCATGGAACATTATGCAGCATTATTTATAAGAGCGGTATTTGTTGAGAACATGGCATTGTCATTGTTCCTCGGTATGTGTACGTTTCTAGCAGTATCAAAGAAAGTAAAGACATCTATGGGTTTGGGCGTTGCAGTTATCGTGGTGTTGGGTATTTCAGTACCTGTTAACCAAGTTATCTTTGTAAACATTCTTGCACCTGGTGCTTTAGGTTGGGCGGGTTTCCCTGATGCTGACCTTAGTTTTTTGAGTTTCTTGACCTTTATCGGCGTAATCGCTGCTTTGGTTCAGATACTGGAAATGACACTTGACAAGTTTTTCCCAGCTTTATATAACGCGTTAGGGATCTTCTTGCCGCTTATCACCGTAAACTGTGCCATATTCGGTGGTGTTGCGTTTGCCGTTCAGCGCGAATACAACTTCACTGAAAGTATTGTTTACGGCATTGGCAGCGGGGCGGGTTGGGCTATGGCCATTATCTTGCTAGCTGCGGTACGTGAAAAATTAAAGTATGCTGATATGCCTGATGGTATTCGCGGATTAGGTTCTGTGTTTATGATCGCAGGTTTAATGGCATTAGGTTTCCAGTCATTCACAGGTATTTCGCTGTAAAGCGAATAGGAGTATAGATAATGAATCAAATAGAAATCTATCTCGGTGTAGGCATGTTTATTACTATCGTCTTGGCGTTAGTGTTTATTATCATGTTTGCAAAATCGAAATTAGTCCCTGAAGGTGATGTTTTAATTACCATCAACGGCGATCCAAGTAAAACTATTACAACCTCACCAGGTGGGAAACTACTCGGCGCGCTTGCTGACTCGGGTATTTTTGTATCTTCAGCTTGCGGTGGCGGTGGTTCTTGCGGTCAATGCACAGTTGATATTAAGTCAGGCGGTGGTGAAATATTACCGACTGAGCTTGACCATATTTCAAAGCGTGAAGCCAAGCAAGGCTGTCGTTTATCTTGCCAAGTATCCATTAAGCAAGATATGGATATTGAGCTTCCTGAAGAAGTCTTTGGTATTAAAAAATGGGAATGTGACGTTCTTTCCAATAATAACGAAGCAACTTTTATTAAAGAGCTTAAGTTAGGTATTCCTAACGGCGAAAGCGTGCCTTTCAAAGCGGGTGGATATATCCAAATTGAGGCGCCACCGCACCATATAAAATATAAAGATTTTGATGTACCTGCAGAATATCGTAAAGATTGGGAGCACTTCGGCTTCTTTGATGTTGAGTCAAAGTGTGAAGAGGAAACTATTCGAGCTTACTCAATGGCAAACTATCCAGAAGAAGAAGGTATTATCTTGTTGAACGTGCGCATTGCTACTCCGCCACCGAAGAACTTAAGTCTTCCTGCAGGTAAAATGTCCTCATTCATATGGTCTTTGAAGCCAGGTGACAAAGCGACAATTTCTGGTCCTTTTGGTGAGTTCTATGCCAAAGAAACAGATGCGGAAATGGTGTTTGTTGGCGGTGGTGCTGGTATGGCACCAATGCGGTCACACATTTTTGATCAACTTCGTCGACTCAAAACACCTCGTAAAATAACGTTCTGGTATGGTGCTAGGTCGTCACGTGAGATGTTCTATGTAGAAGATTTCGATATGTTGGCGAAAGAAAATGATAACTTTGAATGGCACGTTGCATTGTCTGACCCACAACCAGAAGATAATTGGACGGGTGATACAGGATTTATCCATAACGTATTGCTAGAGAATTACTTAAAGAATCATCCAGCACCTGAAGATTGTGAATTCTATATGTGTGGACCACCTATGATGAATGCTGCAGTAATCAATATGCTCAAAGAGCTTGGTGTTGAAGATGAAAACATCATGCTAGATGATTTTGGCGGTTAATTCAGAACACTTGATAGAAAATCAGAATAGGCGCCTTAATGGCGCCTTTTTTTGCTAAAAATACGCCATATTTTTTAGTTTCTTCTTTGGACTGCGTTTACATTTTGGGGGGCTTTATATCACCCCAAAAATTAATGTATACTCATTATTGACGAAGTGAAGCTTAGCCAATAATGTGAGCCTAAATCATATTATCCCTTCATTAATTTGCAATTTACGAGGATAGCCTTGAAAGTTTTATTCCCTTTATTACTATTATTTATAGTTTCTTGTGCACCAAATCAACCTGCTGAAGTCGCAATTTCAGGTGAAACTATGGGCACTACTTATTCTATAAAAGTCGTGCAAAGATCCGAAATACCCATAGATGTGAAGGCGCTAAAAGACCAAATAGATGCTGCACTGATACAAGTTAACGCCTTGATGTCGACTTATGATCCAAATTCTGAATTATCGCAGTTAAATAAAACGGCGGCAGGGATCCCTTTCTCTATTTCTGAGCAAACCGAATTTGTGCTTAAAGAAGCTATCAGGTTGCACAGTCTAAGCAGCGGTAGTTTGGATGTAACTGTGGGGCCTTTAGTCAACTTGTGGGGCTTTGGGCCTGATAAACGAGCGGAAGTTATTCCTACTCAGTCACAACTACTAGAAATTGCAGACTATGTTGGTATCGATAAGTTTGAAATGAACTTAGGCGTTGTTACAAAGTTACACGCGAACTTATATATTGATCTATCGACAATAGCAAAAGGGTATGGTGTTGACGCTGTAGCTGATATTATAGAAGCGAATGACATAGGCGATTACCTAATCGAAATTGGCGGCGAAATGAGAGTCGCGGGTAAAAAAGCAAACGGCAGTGATTGGCGTATTGCGATTGAAAAGCCGATCACCAATGAACGAGCGATACAAAAGATTATTAGTATAGGCAATAATGCGGTTGCGACTTCTGGTGATTATCGTAATTATTTCGAGCAGGACGGTATTCGTTATTCGCACTTAATTGAGCCTAAAACGGGTTATCCAATTACTCATAACTTGGTGTCAGTGACGGTTGTCCATGCATCATCTATGACTGCTGATGGCTTAGCTACAGCACTAAATGTAATGGGAGCGGACCAAGCAAAGGTGCTAGCAATAAGTGAGGACTTAGCTGTTTTTATGATTATAAAGCAAGACCAGGAATTTATTGAATATGCGTCACCCGCGTTCGTGAGGGACGTAAAGCAAGATTAGCTAATTATACGATTGGTAGGTGCCGGGTCCATTGGTTAATACAGTAATAAATTGAAATTTTAAGAGGGTAACGTGAGTACATTTATTTTAGCATTTGCATTTTTCTTATTGATGGTAACGGCCATGGCTATTGGTTATATATTACAAAAGAAAACAATAGCAGGAAGTTGCGGTGGATTAGGGGCACTAGGTATTTCAAAAGCCTGTGACTGCCCTGAACCTTGTGATAGAAAAAAAGCCAGAATGGAAAGAGAGGAGAAAAGACAGATAAAAATTAAGGAATGGCAGGACAATCAAATTCTTTGATGTTCAATTAACACATCCGTATTTTTTCAGCTCTCGACTGTATCGTGTCTATATCCGGCGGTCTTTGCATTATAGTCTTTCATAGGTATGATTATTATTGCTGCGACTGCAACCACTAAAAAGTCACTTGGAGTATATTTAGATATCACGGAAGCGGCGGGTATTGCACACTTTCACCAATAGTAATGCCTGGAAGTATTGCATAAGCGCAGTCGATAAACACATTATTATCAATCGTAATAGGCCTTACAATATCTATTTCCGGATATTCCTCTAGCATAACCTAAACATCTCCATCGTGGTTTCCAAACCTAAACCTTCAGCCAAAAGTGACGTCTAAATTTTAATCAATAAGGCTCTAAGCTAAACTGCAAATCAATCTGCAGCAGCGATCGAAACACCTATTTATCTCTTGCATATTAATAGGAAAACATTTTCTAAATATAAAATTAAACATTTTCGACATTATATTATTACTAAATACGACATTAAATAAATCATAGCTATAAATAAGCGCAATATACTAAACCGTTATTCGTGATTTATAGAATTGAGACATGGTAAATACTAAATACTTCCCTAAACTGTTTTTATATACAGTGACTTTATATATAATACGAATAAATTGAGGATTTATATTATTTTAATACCCACGTTATTCAATGCGTAAGTTCATTCATATCGACATGGATTGCTTCTATGCTGCTGTCGAAATGCGAGATGACCCAACGTTGCAGCACAAACCGATAGCTATCGGCGGCAGTGCTGACCGTAGAGGTGTCATTGCGACTTGTAATTATCCGGCTAGGAAATTTGGAATACGTTCAGCGATGGCAACAGCAACAGCACTGAGACTCTGTCCGAACCTCGTGTTGGTCAAAGGTCGAATGGACGAGTATGTAAAAGTGTCAGACCAAATAAAAGCAATATACTTACGCTACACGGACGAAATTGAACCGCTTTCATTAGATGAAGCTTTTCTAGACGTAACAGATAGTGATTTGTTTGGCGGCAGCGCCACCTATATAGCCGAAGATATTCGACGCGCAATATTTGAAGAAACTGGACTAACCGCATCAGCCGGTGTCGCTCCTATAAAATTTGTGGCTAAAGTTGCTAGCGACGAAAACAAACCGAACGGTATTTGCGTTATCACGCCAACACAATTAGATGAATTTGTAAAATATCTCCCATTGAAAAAAATCCCAGGTGTGGGAAAGGTGACACTAGAGAAATTGAATAAGTTAGGACTTTACAAGTGTGAGGATATCCGTTCATTTCCGATTGAAAAGTTACATCAACATTTTGGTAAATTTGGTGCGTCATTATGGAAAAAGGCACATGCAATTGATGAACGAAGGCTCTCGGTCAATAGAAAACGAAAGTCGATAGGCGTTGAGAGAACCGTAGATGTAGATCTTGTCAGCTTAGACGAATGCAAAGAAGTCGTTATTCGGCTATTACCTAAGTTATGTGAAAGAATAGATACAAAAAAGCATAGTCCAATTAAATCACTCGGTGTAAAACTTAAGTTTGATGACTTTCAACAAACAACAGTTGAACACCAAGCGCAAGAAGTAAACGAACAATTATTAATCGAATTACTTGCTAAAGCATTCGAGAGAGGGGAAGGGAAAAAAGTCCGTTTGGTCGGACTGCACGTATCATTGGCAGATAAGTTCAACAGCAATCAATTGGATTTACCCTTGTTTAGCGATGAATAACCCCTATACTTTAGCAATAATAATAATAAGCAACGTAAGAAATATCGGTCTAATGTAAGCAAGGGCTATATTTTTATTCAGTATGCAAATCCTAACGGAGATATAAATGCCTTTCCCTAATGCAGTTTTAGAAAAAGATATTGCACAATTAAATAATACTTATGATGCCTACGTGCTGATAAGTAACAGATTATCAAGTCAGTATTATCCTCATGTTCAGAAAAGTTTAGAGAAACACCAATCAATAGATGCGCGTATCGGCGTTATCCCAACCCTCGTTGCGGCTGATGTTGTCGGAAAAAGATTGGTGCAAGTCCCTGTTGGTCAGTTAAGTCGAGATTATGACGACGTCCGCCGAATTTTTGATGCAGCGCGAAATGTCGCACAAATGCTGCTGGATTCAGGTGTCCGCAAGCCACTACTCGAAATCAATTTAGTGGGGTTAACTGACAACCAAGCAACACAATTTAAAAATGCTATTGAGGCCGCCTATCTTGGGCTGTGCCAAGGTTTATGGCAACCGCTTGAAGCAAGGCAAGCGTTGGATGAAAATGACATTGAACCTATACAGTTCGTTGGTTTGATTGAACGTTTTGTCAACGTTGATGTTCAGCGTTTAAACGCGTTAGAAGCCGGTAAACGACTGGCTCGTGATCTCTGTGGTACAGAGCCAGAACGTATGGCTCCACCTGGGTTTGCTGATTATTGTGTTGATGCATTTAAAGACTCGAACGTTAAAGTAAGTGTGATTACAGATGATGTTCAAATTAGACATGAGTACCCACTGCTGCACGCGGTAGCTAGGGCTTCAATTGAAGTAAAAAGGCACCGTCCACGTATTATTCGTATGGTGTACGAGCCTGCTGGTGAAGTAACTAAAACATTATTGTTTGCTGGCAAGGGGATTACCTTTGACACCGGCGGTGCTGACTTAAAAGTCAATGGCCATATGGCAGGAATGAGCCGCGATAAAGGCGGTGCAGCTGGCGTTGCAGGCTTTATGAAAACACTCTCACTACTCGCTCCTAAAGGCATTAAGGTCATTGCCGAGCTAGGTGCTGTGCGAAATAGTATTGGCGCAGAGGCATTCATTCCAGACGAAATTATTACCAGCCATGCAGGTATAAGAGTCAGAGTTGGTAATACCGATGCTGAGGGGAGAATGCTATTAGCTGATTTGCTTTCACATTTGCGTGAAGATGCTGTCAATGCAATCAATCCTGAGCTGTTTTCAGTTGCAACATTAACAGGTCATGCCGCAATTGCTTTTGGACCTTACACTGCGCTTGTAGAAAATAAGCCAGCCCGTGACAAAGGTATCGCGCAACAATTGTTTGCTCAAGGCGAATTATGTGCTGATCAAGTAGAGCAATCCCTTTCGCGTCGTGAAGATTTTGACTTTGTAAAACCAAGAACAAAAGCAGATGATGTATTATCGTCGAATAATGGTCCTTCCGTGACGACTATGCGAGGTCATCAATTTCCGATGGCATTTTTGACCATTGCTTCTGGTTTGGATAAACATGAAGCTAACTCGGAGTTACCTTTGCCGTTTACGCATGTTGATATTGCAGGCAGTGGTATAGAGGACCTTGATTGGCAACATGGTAAGCCAACAGGTGCGCCAGTTAACGTGTTTGTAAATACTTATCTATAGGTGATGATTTGAAAACTGGCTTATATAAACACTACAAAGGCAATACTTACGAGGTTATAGGTGTTGCCAAACATTCTGAAGATGAAACGGACCTTGTCGTTTACCGGCCAACTTATGGTGAACGCGGTCTATGGGTTAGACCTTTAGCTATGTTTACTGAAAGTGTCGAAATTAACGGTAAAGAAATACCAAGGTTTGCGTTTATTGGTGACATGTAACTGCTTATTTAAGTATGCCAAAATTTTGAAAAAAGTGTTAAAAACCAATGTCGTAGTGAGTTATTTATGATGAATATTAAGGATAAATGAATGAAAAAAATAATGGAAAAAAGTCTTTTAGCGCTTTTATGTTCTGGTTTATTTGTATCTACGGCATTTTCACAAGGTCGTTTTGATGACGTAGAAGTTAAAGCTCAAGCAGTTGGTGGTTCGGTACATATGCTAGTCGGTGCTGGGGGGAATGTCGGCGTGTCTGCTGGGCCTGACGGCATACTTATTGTCGACGACCAATATGCCGATTTAGCCGAAAAAATTGCGGTTAGTCTTGCTGATATCAGCAAAGAGCAGACTAGATACGTTATTAATACTCATTTTCACGGTGATCACACCGGCTCCAACGCATTTTTTAGTCAGCATAAACAAGCCACAATCTTTGCCCATGAAAATGTACGGGTTCGTCTGTCGGCAGGTGAAGAGACAGATCCGGCGATGCTTCCCGTAGTGACATATGAAAAAGGTGTTAAGTTTCATATGAATGGTGAAACTGTGCATGTATTTCATCTAGCTAATGCGCATACTGATGGCGATAGTGCTGTTTGGTTTGAGCAGCCCGATGTATTGCACACGGGGGATTTATTCTTTAAAGATTGGTTTCCATTTATTGATTTAGATTCAGGCGGTTCGGTTGTTGGCTATATAGCTGCTGCTGAGACATTGCTGGATATGATTGGCGATGGCACTAAAGTTATCCCAGGACACGGTGCGTTGGCTAACAAGGCCGATTATGTTCGTTTTATTGATATGCTTAAGGCAACTTACGCTTACGTTCAAGCCAAAAAGACCGCGGGCATGAGTGAAGATGATTTAGTTGCAGCTGGCTTAGATAAAAAATGGAAAAGCTGGTCATGGAATTTTATTACTGAAGAAAGATGGATCAGAACGTTATACAAGTAGGTTCAGATCTTGAACTAAGGACCGCCGCAGAAGCCGATTTTGCGGCTGTTTGTCGCTGGTTTTTTTCTGTGAAATTAGCCACAACATCTCAAGTAAATCCGTCTATTCGACAATGGGCCGGCCCCAATATTGCTTACCCTTGTTCGGTTGAACAACTCGCTAGTCACTTAATAGCGGGGCAATACCAATCGTTTATCCTTGCTGAGCATGCCAATATTATTGGCTTCGGCCAAATCCAGTTGGTAAAGCAACGTGCGCATTTAGCTCGACTCGCCATCAACCCTGCCTACAGAGGGCAAGGGCTCGCGAAACGATTATTGGCAGGATTAATTGAAAATGCTCAGCAGCAAATAGAGTTAAAAGAAGTGTCTTTATTTGTGTATATGGAAAATACCACCGCGATTGCTTGTTATGAAAAGTTTGGTTTTGCGCAGTCAACGACGCCTACTGGCATCAATACCGTCGTTGGTTGTCGCTTTATGACTCTGCGTTATTAGCTTCTCTATACCTTTATGTATCGATGCCTCTAATTATTTGGCATATACCTGCTGGCCATTTATCCATGTCTCTAATACTTGGGTGTCTCGAATATCTGAGGCTGGCGCAGTAAATATATCTCTGTCGATAAATATAAAGTCGGCTCGCTTGCCTACTTCTAGCGTTCCAAGTTTATCATCTTGAAAGGCGGCATAAGCTGCATCTAATGTGAAACCACGAAGCGCTTCTTCAATTGACACTTTTTCTTCGGGTATCCAACCCATGTTAGGTTCGTTTTCACCACTCTGGCGAGTGACAGCTGCATGCAGTCCGTGGAATGCGTTAGCAAGTTCTACTGGAAAGTCAGACCCAAAGGCAATTCTTGAACCTTGATCCAAAAAAGTTCTCCAAGCATATGCACCTTTTAATCGAGCTTTACCGATACGATCTTCGGCCATATTCATATCACTTGTGGCATGAGTAGGTTGCATCGACGGAATAATACCCAGGTCTTTGAACAAAGGAATATCCTCAACAGCAATGACTTGAGCATGCTCAATACGATGACGTTCGGTATTTTCTGGGAAAGTCTGGAAGGTTTTAGCAAATTGTTGCAATGCCAGTCTGTTTGCCCTGTCTCCAATCGCATGGAAGTTAAGCTGAAAGTTAGCCCCGAGTACTTGTGAAAATAAATTTGGCAAGCTTTCTTGCGGAGTGACCAACAAGCCATGATTATCTTTGTCATCAGAATAGGGCTCTATTAAGGCTGCACCTCTACTTCCTAAAGCGCCATCGCCATAAGCTTTGACACTTCTGATACTGAGCATGTCGTTTGCAGTATTAATATGTCCAGCCGCTAACATGTTATCAATTTGAGGATCGGTAGCAGACAGCATCGCGTATATTCTAAACCTAAGTTGGTCTGCTTGGGCTTTCTGTCTATAAAAGTCATATCCCATTTTACTAATACCGGCATCGTGAACGCTCGTAATACCTAAAGACAGCAGATGTGAAGATGCAGCATCAAGTTGCGCAGATAATTGGTCAACATCCGCTTTGGGAATGAGTTTAGTTACTAAATATTCGGCGTTATCTATTAATACGCCTGTAGGTTGTCCATTTTTATCTTTTACTATTTCGCCGCCTGCAGGTGAGGGCGTGCTCGCGTCAACGCCGGCTAATTTCAATGCAGCGCTGTTTACCCAAATAGCATGCCCGTCTACTCTAGATAAAACAACAGGACGATCTTTTAATACATCATCTAAACTTGCTTTACTGGGAAAGGCTTTGGTTGGCCATAAAACTTGATTCCAACCGCGGCCAATTAGCCACTGTGTAGTTTCACGTTTAGAACCTTTGGCAATCGATGCATGGGTGCTTACGAACTCTAAAACACGCTTTACGGCATCATCTTCACTTTGGCTACCACGTAAATCAATTTCCAGTAAATTTTGACCTAGACCTAAAATGTGTCCATGAGCATCAATTAACCCTGGTAGCATAACGCGGTCTTTGCCATCTATTTTAGTGACAATTCCTCCGGGTTCTTGGCTAAGGTTCATACCAATAATAAATTCATCTTCAAATGCGATATTGGTAAACGTGATTAATTTGCCCTGTTGATTTAATGTGTAACCTTTTACGTTTTCAATAAACGTAAGTGAATAGGCGGCCTGTGAGGCTAATGCTAGTGACAGTAAAGTTGTCCAAAGCAGTGTTCTTTGTATCAAGTTCATTTACATTCCTTTTGATATCAATTTAATATTGTGTGCACAACTTAAGCATCTGGATTCATAATAGGGGGTTGTGTCAGATAATCCTGTTGCCATATTTTTAGCATCGATGCCTGACTGATGTTCCCCCCGGATAACAATACTAACACTTTCTGGTTAGCGGGTTTATCACTTAACCAAGCTACAACAGCAGCCATTGTCATAGCGCATGTCGGCTCTATATGTAATTTTAATAAATGATGTAGCCACTGTGTCCAATATGCTATTTGTTGTTCTTCAACTTCATAAAAATCATCAACGGTTTTTAATATTTCAAACGTGTGTTCACCGATTGCAGGGGTAGCCGCGCCATCAGCTAATGTATCGGGTATACCAGTTAAACGTTCAATTTTCCCGCTCTGTAGGCTTCTGGCTGCGTCATTGGCATTAAGAGGCTCAGCACCAACAACTTCAGCGTTAGGCAATCGCGCTTGTGTTGCAATAATAGCCCCGGATAATAACCCCCCACCACCACAAGGTGCAAAGACGGCATCAGGCTCCACCTCTTTTTCAGCTAGTTGCTGCAACGCTTCTAATGTAACTGTTCCTTGACCCGCAATGATATCGGGATGATTGAAAGGTGGGATCCATAACGTTCCCTCTTCATGACTTGCGTCTACCACCGCCAGGTCGGCCTCCTCTCTTGTCGCAAATCGGTTTATTTTTGCGCCATAAAATTCGGTCGCTGCAGCTTTGATTGGCGAAATAGTGTCCGCGCAATATATGGAAACGGGAATACCAAACTGTGCACAAGCAAAAGCAACGGCCTGAGCATGATTACCGGATGAATTTGCGACAACGCGCTGCGGCAATTCGCCCTGCTCATGTAACTTAGCGATAATGTTTGTTGCACCGCGCAGTTTAAAGGCTCCAGTTCGCTGCAAACACTCCGCTTTAAAGTATATTTGATGACCTAGCCAATGATTCAGTAAACGTGATTCAAATATAGGTGTCTCTTTTACTATACTGCTAATGCGTGTTTGAGCTGCTTCTATATCAGCTATTGATACCATCTAAAAAATGTCCTTTTACGAAAATAAATTACCTTTAACCCATGACATACTAAACGTATCCTGATTTGTTATGAAGTGTTCGTATAAAAATAAACACAATTTACGTGTTTAATCTGACCTATATGCACTAGTGTTAGAAAAGTTAGTGACTTGCGAGCTTACACTGAGTCTATTCCCGGAGGTGGGATTCAACGGTTTTGGATGTAGTAGATAATTATTTAAAATTTCAACTAAGGGTGACAACATGGGTTTATTAGATGGGTTATTAGGTAATGCTTCAAAAGTTGATATTTCATTAGTAACTAAAGAGCTTTCTCCCATACTTTCGCAGTCAGAAACAGTTGTTGAGGCTTACAAAATGGTTCGTGATTTGTTTGTTTTTACGGATAAAAGAATTATATTTATCGACAAGCAAGGTGTCACTGGAAGAAAGGTCGATTATCTGTCCGTGCCGTATCGAGCAATTACGCAAGTGAAAGTCGAAACTGCAGGCCATTTTGATATGGACTGTGACCTGAAAATATGGGTTTCTGGGCAATCTGAACCTATAGAAACTAAATTAAAAGCGGGTTTAGCACAAGATGTTCAAAAGACGCTTGCCAATATGATGTTTAGTTCATAAGCCAGTACCAAAAAGTGCGCTGCCGATGCAACAAATGGTACGGCTTTAAAATCGGATTACATTTCAGACGAAGCTGAACCCAAATGCCCAAGCTGAAGTAATTATTAATCTGTGCATCATTAATCGCCCTTTGTTTATAGAGATGTTGTATAAGCAATTAAATGGGGTATTACAATCTAGGGAAGATATGACTCAAAAATACAAAGCATTGGTCCTTGGTGCGTCTGGCTTAGTTGGCAAAGCGCTGGTAAATCAATTGTGTCAGGATGACCGCTATTCTCAGATAACTTGTCTGGTGCGCTCGCCATTACCTAAAGCGCAATTTCATGATCCTCTGAATAAAATTCAACCGATGGTCATCGACTTTGATGAATTACAAGACTATCAAGGTTACTTTTCAGTGGAACATGTTTTCTGCTGTTTAGGTACAACAATTAAGCAGGCTGGTTCGCAGTCTAATTTTCGCCGAGTCGACTTTCAGCTGGTACATGTCGCAGCACAATTAACCAGAGCGCAACGTGCAAAAAGCTTTGTTTGGATTTCCTCTGTTGGTGCCAGTGCCAAAAGTAAAAGTTTTTATTTAAAAGTGAAAGGCGAATTGGAAAACGCGATACTGAGCATGCCGCAACTAGATAATGCCGCGGCGGTTAGACCCAGTTTGTTACTCGGACATCGAACACAAAAACGCACAGCAGAAAGTTGGGGCATTAAGTTTGCTAAATTTCTGTCTCCAATCATGCTGGGTCGCTTGGCTAAATATCGGCCAGTCACTGCGCATCAAGTGGCCTATCAGATGATACAACTTCAAGTTTTTTAAAATAGCGGTGGCAGAGTCAGGGGATAATTATTATACTCGCGCCGAAATTTAGCTAAAGTTAATCTTAATTTGCATTGATAACCTAAATAGGGACATACTGATTGTGTCCCTTTATGAAGTTTTCGGAGGCAATTCATTATGGCTACAGCTATTCCAACAGATGTTGAAACACTGATAGAAAATATAAGAATTGAACAGTTCTGGTGGGACGGGGTGCAAATTAAAATCCCCTTTCATTGTGTGTATGCATGCATTCCCAATCCAGTAGCTGATGAATGGAAGCGTATCAATGGTGTCAATGTGCCTTTGATACGGGTCGATAAGTACCTGATCCCACTTTGGGATCCTTTGCATCAAAATATGACCGATATGCCAAAATTAGCGATTGTTATATCTCATCATAAGGGTAATCAGTTTGGATTGTTTGCTTATCCTGCTGACCATATGGATGAACATATTATAATGTCTTACGACGATTGGTTTGAAACTCAATCTTCATTTCAATAACGTTTTTGTGTTTTATAGATTCTTCTAGCGGTGTTTCTCGTTTTACCCCAATTTTGGGTTAACAAGTAACTTACGGAGAAAACATGCTACCAGTCGCAGAAGTTTTTGGCGCAATAGCCGTTATTTTTAATTTTATAGGATACCGACAAAGTGATATCAACCGATATCGCTTTATTTCAGCTATCGCTCTTTTGAGCGTTAGTATTCACTTTTTTCTAATAGGTGCGATGGCAGCTGGTATTGGCTGCATGTTAGCCTGTATCAGAAATATTGTTGCTATTAAGTATCGTGGCTTGCTCGTATTAATTACCTTTGTAACGGCTAATCTTTGTTTCTTTTTTTATGAGTTACTTTGGCTCGACCACAGTTGGATTATTGTGATCGCTTATGCCTCTTCGCTTATATTTACGATTGGATCAATTTCGTTAACCAGTGCAACAATGATCCGTCAATGGTTTATTTTAGCTGAAGTATTGGGCTTAATTTATGCGATTATGGTGGGGAGTATCTTCGGTACTATATTTAACATTACTAATCTACTTAGTATATTTTATACACTCTACCAAGACTCAGCGGCTGAGAAGAAAGCACTACCAAAAGACTAGCGCCCTAATTTAGACGAAAAAAAACGCTACATAAAGCAGCGTTTTTTGTTTTTATAATTATCGTGGCTATATTATTATTCTTTCACCAGCACTGATATTTTCGTAATACCAGCTAATTTTATTTGGTCCATAACGCTAACAACAACGCCATGTTGTGTATCTTCATCTGCCTGGATCGCAGCGGTGTCGGTGTCATTGTTGGCTAAATACGTTTGCGCGTTCGCAACAACTCGGCGAATATCGACAATACGCCCTGCCATTATAATTTGACCTGAAGCATCTATTCTTATCGATAAAGATTTACTGTTCGGTGGCGGCGGCGTATCGCTCTTCGGTGGACGTGTTGGCTCCAATCCTTTCTCAGATGAGAAGGTGGTCGTTACGATGAAGAATATCAACATAATAAACACGATGTCCAACATTGGAGTCATATCTACTGCTGCGTCGTCATCACCGGATGTATGCTTTTTTCTTTTCATTTTTACACTCAGTCCTTCTAATTCTGCTCTGTCGCTGATCGTTATAGTATAATACCTTGATGGCAAAAGCATAGAGTTTTGTAAACGATTTTAACAAAAAAATACATTTCTTCTCTGCATTGCTTTTCACATTTAGGCTGGCTTGGCGAAAACGAGCGGCACATTAATTTTCTTAACGCTAACTTTACTCGTCAGTTGGACTATGATCAAGGGCTTTACCCAACCAATTGAAATAAGTTGCCATTTGGGTTGAAATAACAGCGAGTTCTTCACCGCTCGGATAAATGCCTAACTTAGCTTTACACTTTACTAAAAATGCATTTTTAATAGGATGATGCTGAATAAAGGCTTCAAAGGCTCCAGCGGCAACTTCTTGTGGACGAGCATAGTAAAAACTTTTTAAATTGTGGTCAACAAATACACTTTTTTGCATCAACTCACTTGGTTCTGCTTCAGTATTTTGTAAAAAAATATGTTTAAAACAAAGTGCTAATTGATTGCTTAACGCATGTTCATTCAACTGATTTTTTCATGTAGCCAAATTTCTGAAGCGAAAAGATTACTGCCAGACATGGCAAACATGTTACTTAATGTGCAATGGCGTGAAACTTACAAAGACCTTAAAATGTATACAAGATGGCTGGCAGGATGGGTGGTTAACTGCCGCCTTGTTCGCCTTTCGTCAGTATAGAAAGTTTAAAAGAACAGACAAATTTAGGTGATACGTTTTTTTCATGACTATAAACTTAGAATGTAATGCTAAAACAGGTATAAATGAATGAAAGACTGCATACAAATTCAATTATTGTTTGTATCGGTTTTTTCTATATGTATCGTCTCTAAAAGCTTAGCAATGAGTCGCATTGAAATCCACTATACATGCCGAGCGATTAATTCATAAGATCGCTTTATATCACATAGGAGCTGATTTTTAGATAAATGAATAACATTGGAGTAAACTTCATGATAGCCTTATTAATGGTGTGAATTAATATAACAAGACTTGTTTTCATGGCCTACGCAAAAAAATCCCCCCGTCTTTATAAGCCTTTTTACCGTAATGGCCCTAATCATCGCGACGGTGCTGATGTGACGTTCAGAGACATTGTAAAAATATTCGGTTTTAAAACGGCTACTATCGGTGCGTGGGTGACAAAAGAAGAACAGCAGATAGCAGCAAATCTATTCTTCGATGCGCTATGCGATTTGATGATTATTCTAAAAGTACCGGAAAAGGTGATTTCACTTAATGGCACTTTATCCGTCGCCTTCGGCAAAGGTGGTCAGAAATATAGTTCAGCTCATTATGATGCTAAAACAAGAACATTAGCGCTAGCGAAAAATGCTGGCGCGGGAGCCTTATCGCATGAGTGGTTTCACAGTTTTGATCATTTTATTACGCCCCGATTTTTGCAATCTACAGTTCATTACGAATTCGCATCTTCACTTTGGCTAAAGAATCATCAAGTTAAGGAACACCCACTAAATCGGTGTTTAGAAGACTGTTATCAGCATATTTTCTTAAAGCCTAATAGTGATGAACTAAGCACTTTATTTGCTAGAAGTGCCGCAGCAGATAAAGCAGTTAATAGTTATTATTATTCGAGGCCTCAGGAAATTTGCGCCAGAGCATTTGAAGCATTTATTCAAGATCAACCGTTAAAAAACGAATTTCTGGTTCAAGGGACTAAGCAATCTCCAGAGGCCAAATTAGGGATTTATCCGCAGGAAGCTCAACGCATGATAATATCCCAATATTTTTTGCGCTATTTTTCTTGTCTCGGTTCCGCCCTAGAGAATAATCCAAAATGACATCACTTTAGTTGTTGAATTGCATTCCGAAATTGGAACGAGTGAATGCTGTCAGTTAAGTTGAGAATCTCAGGGAACTGTGAAGTCGAAAAAAAGCTTACATACTCCAAAGCGTGCCGGTTGTGTGATTACTATTAGAAGCTAGGATTGGAGGAAAAAATTCCCCACAAACCCTAATATTTTGAAATGAAATTTTATCCTCAAACTTACATCCGCAGCTAAATCCATAATTTAATAAGTGTATTTATCCAACGGCTATCAAAAATTCGAATTTTCATACAGTGTGAGCGATCATTAATGATGCAATATCACGGCGACTGCGCATATGAGACGCCCGCAGCTGGAGCTAATGATGATCAATGATCGTATCACTACAGTGATGTAGTGACTAAAGCAATGATTCTTGGTCATGCATAAAAACGATCATAAAAAGGCGATGTACGGACTTGAGTATATGAACACCTTCGTCCTCTTTCCTAAAAGTCTTTGTATCCTTGTCTATTGGGAAGGTCTTACCCTCTATATATCAAAATTTTTGATTGTGCATTACCATACGCTGCACCAATATTAGGACTTCGGTTCGGCTTTAAACTTAATTTTTTCAGTGAGGTCTGTACTATTTAATAGGTATAAATTACCACACAATAGGTATAAATGAGTTCAAATTAGGTATAAAATCCCCTAACCAGCAAGGGTGGACATTCCACTAAAGTAGAGTAAATCTTCATAAAATGATGATATTAAGCGTGTAATCCCTATCTTATCAAGTAGTAAATACCACCATATTTAAATATATAATCTATTTAAATCAATTAGTTAAATAAATATCACTGCTTTAAATAGCTAATTAAAAGACACTCACTGATTAAATCAAAAATTTTAATGGCGCATTTGTCGCGTATTTGGCTCGGTAGTTGCAATACTGGTTTGCACGCTGCATTAAGCTGCGTGTTTCGGCAAACGCTGAATTTTTATTATAATTTTTGGAGAAGTATCATGGCAACAGTACAAAACTCAACGGCGTCTTCTGGTCTAGCTGAAGTCGTAGACCGCATTCTTGATAAAGGTATCGTTGTTGACGCTTGGATTAAGGTTTCATTAGTAGGTATTGAGTTATTGTCTATCGAAGCGCGCGTTGTTATCGCTTCCGTAGAAACTTACTTAAAGTACGCTGAGGCAATTGGCCTTACAGCCAGCGCTGCAACCCCTGCTTAGATAGAAAAAGCATGACTTAGTGACTGGTTGATTACAGGCGCTAGTTCTTTGCCTACCTCTCAATCCATCTGGTTTGGGAGGTAAACTAAAATGAAAAACTTAAGGACGTGTTATGGGACGATTAACAGATGATATGGCTCGAATACAGCAAGATGTGAAATCACGAGTTTCGATTACAAGCACTCAACTTGCAGAGTTTAAGTTAAGCCGCGCTAGCGATACCGCTCGTGACAGTCGTGAACGTGCGATGTTTGTGGTCGAGAACAGCCTTAGCGTTAACCGTATGCTTAAGGAATACCACGATTCACGCATAGCAAATGGACAACAAGACCGTGCAGATAGAATTGCTTTTGTATCTGATATGGTTAAGAAAAGAGCCGAATTTCAAGAGAAGCTTAGTGCTACTCGAGCCGGATTGCTCAAAGATATGACTAATAAAAGCGCAGCGAAAATAGCTGATAATGCCACCAGCGCTGCTGTTTTGATTAAAGAAGGTACAGGGCATACTAATAGCGCAGCCACCGGCAAGCTAACGGCCAGTCAACAGCCTAAGCCAGCAATGGATGCAGGCATTGGTACATCAGAAATGAATGCTGCACCTGTTACTCCTAAGGCCGCTGCACCTGTTACTCCTAAGGCCGCTGCACCTGTTACTCCTAAGGCCGCTGCACCTGTTACTCTTAAGGCCGCTGCACCTGCTACTCCTAAGGCCGCTGCACCTGTTACTTCTAAGGCCGCTGCACCTGTTACTTCTAAGGCCGCTGCACCTGTTACTTCTAAGGCCGCTGCACCTGTTACTCCTAAGGCTGCTGCACCTGTTACTCCTAAGGCTGCTGCACCTGTTACTCCTAAGGCTGCTGTACCTGGTACGCCTAAGGCTGATATACCTGCACCTGTTACTTCTAGGGCCGCTGAACCTGTTGCTCCTAAGGCAGCTGAACCCGCTACTGCTAGATCCGCTGCGCCAGTTACTGATAAGGCATCTGCACCTAAGCGTGTGAAGTCAAGACGCAACCGTTAATGCAGTCGATAAAGTAATTAAAAAATCACAACCTAATTGATTTTGTGCTGGTAGGCTCGACTGAGAAAGTTGATTAGGGTTTTATAAATGCTAGGTTTACAACGTCCCTTTGAGATAGAAATTATTGGCTAACATTTAAGCCATACCATCCACTTAAGGGGCACCTATTGAGACATTCATGCCTTGTATAAAAAAGGTTATTTGCCGAATGGCACAGGAGTACATATGGGTAATAAAAGCACCCTTTCCAGTTTAAATTACGAGAACAAAGATGATCTGATCGTCCCTGAAGCGAGCGACGAATTTGTGGTGACCTCCTTTGTCAAAGAACTTATGGACAGAGCTTTAGTATACTTGAAGGCCGGCTATCCAGTACATTTTGCTGGCCCATCCGGTACAGGTAAAACTACTTTAGCGTTCCATCTCGCCGCGCTATGGGGCCGGCCAGTGACTTTGCTGCAAGGCAATGAAGAATTTGTAAGCTCTGATTTAACGGGTAAAGACATTGGGTATAATAAAAGTAGTTTGGTAGATAATTATATCCACTCAGTGGTTAAAACTGAAGAAAAAATGAGTCGTACCTGGGTTGACAACCGTCTGACTACTGCTTGTCGTAACGGTGATATGTTGATATATGATGAGTTTAATCGATCAAAAGCCGAAACTAACAATGTATTACTGTCGGTTTTATCTGAAGGTATATTGAATTTACCTGGCTTACGTGGTGCTGGTGAAGGTTACCTTGATGTACATACTAGCTTTAGAGCTATTTTCACCTCTAATCCAGAAGAATATGCGGGGACGCACAAGACCCAGGATGCTCTAACGGACCGAATGATTACCATTAATGTAGATCATCCTGATCGTGAAACGGAATTAAAGATAGTACATGCCCGTTCTGACCTAGGTCTACAGGAATCCGCTTACATTGTCGATATTATTAATGATTTGCGTGGCAACGACATCCAGACTAAGCATGGATTGCGTGCAGGAATTGCGATTGGACGTATCCTCAAACTGCAGGGTTTAAAACCACGCGCTGGCGACAAGTTGTTTCATAATATTTGCTATGATATCTTGAACATGGAAACTGCCAAAGTCCAACGCGCTGGACACTCGGTTTTACACGAAATGATCGATGGTGTTATTCATAAAATCTGCCCACTTTCAGACTCAGCGGTATCAGCTAAGAAAAAACCCACCAAGATAAAACTAGCGGAGTAAGTGACCATGGCTATAAATGCACGTTCGCCTCGATCAGTCTCAAGTATCAAAACTCACTCTGGACGAGCGAGCGGTGCTGGTGAAACGCATCGTGACTATTTTAAGGTTGGGGCGTTGGAGTTAGAGCGGTCTAGGCGAGTTAAAGAACGTGATGCTGCTAATGACCGAATTACCATCATCAATGCTCGAATTGCAGAAATTGATAGTGAAAAGGCTACTCTGCTTGCCACTGCTGCCGCTGCACATGACGGCAATGGAGATTCAACAAAGAAAGAGCCCTCTGGTTTGCGAATCAAATATTGATATTAACATCATGAAAATTGTTCATAATTTACATGCCTCCAGAAACACTGGCTCCATGTACATGAAACAAGGCTCTCGTTACTGCATCAATGCAACCGGGATGTCGCCAATGCTTTCCTGTTTAGTCCGTATATTAGGCAGTGTATCCATTGTGGAATTTAACCGCCAAAATAGGATCAAAATGCAAAAAAATAAAGGGAGTCAGTCGTGAGCGTCGTTAGAAAAAAACACCGAGGGAAAATACTTTACGCATTATGTCGAGCCGATGACATCCGACCTAATCAGAATGTTCGAGGTTTGGAATCTGCTCCTATTTATGCAATAGATCAGTCCGGTATACGTGCTATCGTTAGCGATACACTAAGTGCTCGTTTGCGTCCTGATAGGAGCAATATCAGTGCTCATCAAAGAGTCCTTAAGTCTCTGACAACTGACGCCACAGTATTGCCTATGCGTTTTGGTGTGCTGGCCCGCGATGCTGGGGCTGTTGAGAGATTACTAGCGACCAATATGGAGAGTATTAACGAGCATTTTGAGCGACTCAATGGTCGCGTAGAAATGGGCCTACGAGTCTCTTGGGATGTGACGAACATTTATGAACATTTTGTCGCCTTGCACCCTACCTTGGCTGCAGGCCGAGACCAAATATGGAGTCAACATTCCGGCAGCAGTGCTCGCCGAGAAGAAAAGATTCAACTGGGTAATATGTATGAAGCATTGCGGACGGCCGATCGACAAGATGCTGCGGAGAAAGTTAAAGATATCCTGTTCGACTATTGCGACGATATTGTAGAGAATCCGGTTAAGCGAGAAAAGGACGTCATTAATTTGGCATGTTTGATCGAGAGGAGCAAACTCGATGAGTTTGTTAGCGGCGTATTTGAGGCCTCAAAAGCCTTTGATAGCTCCTATATTTTTGATTACACCGGCCCGTGGGCACCGCATAACTTTATTGAATTGGACTTACACGCACCCACAAAAACTAAAAAGACGCCAATCAGTAGTGATGTTGCTCCAGAATTGGTTAAAGATGATGGTTTAGAAACGGACACAAATTAAACTATGCTACTCATCGATAATATACTCTTCTCCCCTATTATGGGAATTCACTGGATCTTTAAGGAAGTTCATAAACTGGCTGAAGAAGAGTTGTCTGGGGAGTCAGATAGAATCCGAGAAAGTTTGGTTGAGCTCTACATGCAGCTTGAAACAGAGAAAATAACTGAAGAAGAATTTGAGCTCCAGGAAAGTGGTCTGTTGGATAGATTGGATGCATTGGACGAAGACGATGTCATGATTGGCGACGAGGACGAGGACGAGGACGAGTATGAGGATGAGTATGAGGACGAGGAATGAAACCAGATTTGTCTCCAGAATTCCTACAAGGTTCCTTGCTAAAGTTAATTTTCTTTGGTGGAAAGGGCGGGGTGGGGAAAACTACCTGTGCAACGGCAACAGCATTAACACTGGCACAAGAACACACTGACCAACAGTTTTTACTGGTATCAACGGATCCAGCACATTCAGTAAAAAACATTCTCGATGGTATGTTTTTACCAAAAAATCTGGAAGTATGTGAACTTAATGCTGCCACCTCTTTACAAAAATTCAAGGATAAATACGATAGTTTGCTCAAGCAAATTGCCGAAAGAGGTACCTTCCTTGACGATGAAGATATACATGGAATGATGGATGCTGCGCTACCAGGCATGGATGAGTTAGCAGCTTACCTTGAAATTGCTACCTGGGTTCGTCAAGACCGCTATGATAGCATCATTGTTGATACAGCGCCGACTGGACATACTCTGCGTTTGTTGGAGATGCCTGGCTTGATTCATCGTTGGTTGGTGGCTTTGGACACGCTGTTGGCAAAACATCGCTACATGCGCAGACGATTTACTCGCAATCATAAGCTGGATCACCTCGATGAGTTTTTGTTGAGTATGAATGACGATTTGACGGCTATGCAAAACCTGATGACGGACACGCAACGTTGTCGCTTTGTATTAGTCCTTAAGGCGGAATCGATGATTGTGGAGGAAAGTATTGATCTTATTAATGCATTAGATCAAAGGCATATCCCACGTAATCATATAGTGGTAAATCAACTTCAACCAACAAATGATTGTGAATACTGTAATCACCAAAACACTAGGCAAGTGCAGGCACTCAAAACTGCGTTTGCCTCAGTAACTGACTCGATATTTTGGGGCCTACCATTGGTCGCTGCAGAGCCCCGTGGTCCTCTGCTTTATGACCTTTGGCTAAATGTCGAGATGGTTGATTTTGATGCTAAGGAGCCCACCTATACGGAAAAAGAGCAAAAACCTCCGTTTATGGTCGTAAAGCCTTTAGAGCTTCCTGCCGAAACATTGCGCGTGATCCTATTTGCTGGCAAGGGTGGCGTAGGCAAAACGACAGCCGCTTGCGCAACAGCCCTGAGAATGCACTATGAGCATTCAGACAAGCGTGTTTTATTGTTTTCAACTGACCCAGCGCATTCTCTCAGTGATTGCTTGGGTATGCCCATAAATTCCATACCGACCAAGGTCGTCGATAATCTCGATGCGCAAGAGATCAATGCAGAAGCAAATTTTGCTAGTATTCGAGATGAGTTTTCTGAGGAACTTGATACTTTCCTTAAGCAGGCGTTGCAAAATCTTGATCTCACGTTTGACAGAGAGGTGATGGAGCATTTGCTCGACTTAGCACCTCCTGGATTGGATGAGATTATGGCATTGACAGAAATAATGGACCATATCGATCATGGTCTTTATGATGTTATCGTCGTGGATGCCGCGCCCATTGGGCATTTGCTGCGTTTGCTGGAAATGCCTGAATTGATTAGAGACTGGTTAAAGCTGTTTTTTAACCTGTTATTAAAATATCGGGATGTTATGCGACTTCCACATTTGTCGGAACGTTTGGTAGCGCTTTCACGGGGTTTGAAAGGCCTACAAAGGTTGTTGCAGGATCCTGAAAAGACAGGGGCCTATGTGGTGACAATTCCAACCGAATTGGCGATAGATAAAACCATCGGTATGGTCAGTTCATTGCGCCAAGGCGGTGTGCAATTGCAAGGACTATTAATGAATCAGATGACTCCAATCAACACGTGTCATTTTTGTCAATCTAGGTCAAGTCGTGAAGCAACACATATAGCCCGTGCGCGGCATGTTTTCTCTGATCAGCCGCAGGCTGGAATATATAAACACATCAATCCTTCAGGTCTAAATATGCTAGCATCATTGGGGAATTCTCTGTACCAAAAAACTATAGCAGTGTGAAAAAATGATAGAAGATAAAGATAGAAATGAACAAGTGTCCTTATGCGAAGCGCTGGACCGAATATTAAATAAAGGTGCCGTAGTGGTTGCCGACGTGACTATCTCTGTTGCGGGTATAGATTTAGTCTACTTAAGCCTACAAGCTTTGATCACTTCGGTAGAGACTGGACAACGATTACGTAACCAAGAGGAATAAAGTGACTCATAATTTACCACCAAAATTTGATATACCAACGGCAAGTGTTAAGCCAAAGCTAGACATTGATGGAGAGCGAGTTCGTAATGGTTTGGCTCAATTGGTATTAACCCTAGTTAAGCTATTGCATGAATTGCTTGAGCGTCAAGCAATAAGACGAATGGATTCTGGATCGCTCAGTGAAGAGGAAGTGGAGCGATTAGGCCTAACGTTAATGCAGCAAGCTGAAGAATTAGATCGACTGCGAGATGTTTTTGACCTTACAGAAGATGATTTAAACATGGACCTAGGCCCATTAGGCCGATTGTTATGAGGACATACCCAATGGATACGCCATTACCCGACCTTGAAGTTTCAGTGGATAATAAAATGCAGAAAAACCCGGCCGTTAACTCGTTCAAATCCTCCACTTGTCAATTTATGCTGCGCATGGCGCAATCGCATTTGGCAAAAAATGAAGTAAGGCTAGCCACTGATGTATTCATAAGGATCATCGAAGAATACCCGAGCTCTGAAGAGAGACAAGTAGCGCAGGACGGCTTGTTGAGTATTGCTCAACACTATGAAAAAGAAGGGCAGTTTCGCGTTGCGTTGGATTTGCTGGAGAAAATAGACAAAGTCGTGGCCAAGGCCTAATTTTTATATCCATTGCAATGAAAGCGTCCGTTGTACATCTGATATTTTTAAGCCCATTAAAGGCCCATCAAACAGCGGTTGCAACCGAAAAATAAAATTAAATTAGAATAAGATTACCGTAAGGAATGATGAGATGAGTAACAGGGTTACAAAGTCAACTGATTCAACAACCGTAGCTGACCTATTGGAAAGGCTGTTGGATAAAGGAGTCGTTATTAGTGGCGACATTCGCATTAAGCTGGTTGATGTAGAATTATTGACATTAGAGATACGATTATTGATCTGTTCTGTTGATAAAGCCGTGGAGATGGGACTGGACTGGTGGACTGGAAATCCTGCATTTGATTCTCGAGCAAGAGAAACTGGTGCTGCTTTGCCGGCTGCTGATATAAGTTTTGAACAACGCTTGAAGCACTTGGAGTCGCAATTGCCTGCGAGTCCAGTTAATGCTCAAGAACCCATTGTATAAATTGGAGACCTATGCGCGCACTCATTCTTTTACCAATAATTCATAGTCCTACTGATTTAGGTACCTTAAGCGCTGCGGCTGAAAGTTCTCGCAATGAAGCTCAAACACTTCAATACCTTGATGCCGTTGAGCACTTTTGGACTGTGGTTGATGGCGTCATTGAGGGCATGAACCTTAATTACCAGCAGTTGAAAGTATATCAGGATAGTTTGCCAGTTTGTAATGTGGTGGATCGCATAGTGGCTGACGTTGCAGCGTCTGGCAGTAAGAATTATACCTTATTAAAAAGGCTGCAAGAAAAGGGCGCAACGCTAATGGGTACAGAATCTCCCGATTTACTAGAGCAAGAAAAAACGCTGATGACAGATGTGTTGCAGTCTGCTGATCACAGCAACGAATCAGCAGGAAAAGCTCAGAATTTACTGAGTCAGCGAGATAGTTTTATTGGTCAACGGATTAATGAAAGCTTAGCCGATGAGGAGATGGGACTTATTTTTGTGGGTATTATGCATGACATTGAACCTCATCTTTCATCGGATATAGTTGTAATAAAACCCTTAGGTCATCCTCCCAGTGCGGGAAGTTGAGACCGGTAATAAATTACCTTAGTAATCTAGTATTAAACGGTGGAGTTAACGTTACAAGGAAGAGTAATTCTAATGGTCGAAAGAGAGCTTAATTATGTTCTTATTGCTGATGACAATAAGGATATGTGTGACTTAATTGCTTATTTGCTGGGCAAAGCAGGTTATGAAACACGGCAAGTACAAGATGGCGATGCAGTGATTAGCTCACTAACAAAATGTGAGCCCAGTTTACTATTGTTAGATAATATTATGCCTGGGACTACTGGCATGGAGATATTGGCGTACACAAGCCTTTATTTTCCACAATTGCCTGTGATTATGATAACAGGCAATGGTGGTATTTTTGGTGCGGTGGCTGCTATGAAAGCAGGAGCGAGTGATTACTTAGCCAAACCCTTTGACAATGCAAGGGTACTTGATCTGGTTAATAAATTCTCCAACATCCGTAATCAGTTGATGAGTGACCGCTGCATGAACTGTGAGCCCAACAGTACGACTAGTCTTCGTATTGCTACTTTTATGGGTGACAGTGAAGAGATACAAGTGATGACTCGAAGTATCTTACTTGTCGCGCCTACAAATCTTTCAGTAATTATTCAAGGTGAATCTGGCATTGGAAAAGAGTTAGTTGCCAAAAATATCCATCAAGCGAGTCTGCGCGGTGCTCAAGCCTTCACCCCTATTGACTGCGGATCAATTTCTGATGCACTTATTGAAAACGAGTTATTTGGCCATGAAAAAGGTGCATATACAGGTGCTGATAAGGCTTACGTGGGCAAGATTGAAGGCTCAGATGGAGGGACGCTGTTTTTGGATGAAATTATAAATATGTCCTTATCAGCGCAAGCCAAGTTGTTGCGAGTGATTCAAGAGAGGGTTATTTATAGGGTAGGCAGTACCGTCCCGATCCCTGTGGATATCCGGATCCTGGTGGCCAGCAATGAGGACCTGTTGGATGCGGTGATAAAAGGCAAGTTCCGCGAGGACTTATTTTACCGACTCAATGAATTCACTATACGCATTACCTCCTTGCGTTATCGCCCTGCTGACATGCTCTTTTTAGCTAAGCGCTTTATAGTGGAGGCTAGCATAGAGATGAGTAGGTCAGTCCCCGCGCTTTCCAACTTAGCCAGCAATGAGTTGCAACAGTATGCTTGGCCTGGAAATGTTCGACAACTGCGATCTACCATGCGCCGCGCTACTTTAATGTCTGGAAGTCAGATCGATGTTTCTGATTTAGACTTCCCCGCCGATGGCCACAATAAAAAATTAGCCTTAAAACAAGATGGCGCAAAACAAATATCTCTCAATACGCCTTCTGATTGTATTGCTTATATGGCAACCCTTGCGCCCGAAAATCTATCACTAAAGAGCATGAAGATTATGTTCTCTGAAGAAGTCATTAAAAACACACTAAAGGTAACAAATAATAATAAATCAGAAACTGCTCGGCGTTTATCAATAGACTATAAAACACTACTTCTTAAGATTAAGAGTTTCACTACCGAGGAATAATCATGAATAACAAAGACGATAAAGTGACCGCAAATCTTGAAGGCATACTTCGTGGCTTAGGTGATCTCGTGGGTAAACTGGGGACTCTTGCTGAAACAGGCGAGAAAATGAAGCGTAGCGGTGTTTTTGATGTCGATACTGGCGGCCGTGAAAATGCTAAAGCGGTTTACGGTTTTTCAGTAAAAATGGGCTTAAATGAAAATGAAGAGCCAAAGGTTGAACCTTTCGGCAATGTATGTCGAGATGAACAAACTGGTGTTACCAGCGTTCAGGAGGTTTCTGAGCCACTTATTGATATTATTGAAGAACTTGATCATGTTTTGGTGTTGGCTGAAATGCCAGGCATCTCTGATGCCGATGTCAGTATTGAACTGCACGGAGATGTGCTGACAATCAATGCTGCCTGTGGTAATAAAAAATATCACAAGGAAGCCGTTTTGCCACGTTCCTTCGACAGCCAAGGAATGAGCTCTAGTTGCCGCAACGGTATTTTAGAAGTGAAATTGAATGACTTATGAGATTAAGCTTAAAGTAGTTGAAGCGCTGCCTAAAGATATAGGGCGCGCTTATGCACGACTGGATCCAGCTGACATGTCTAAACTCGGATTGTCGGTTGGTGATATCGTTCAATTAACCAGTAAGAAAGGCTTTGGCATCGCTAAAATTATGCCTACCTACCCTGATATGCGTAATCAAGGCATCGTTCAACTGGATGGACTAACTCGCCGCAATGCCGCTCTCAGCTTAGATGAGAAGGCGGCGATACAAGTCATTGCCTGTAAGCAGGCGACGCGCATTACCTTAATCCCAACTTCCATTAAACCATCGGCGCGTGATCTAGAGTATATCGGCAGCTTACTTGACGGTTTGCCAGTTCAAAAAGGTGATCTGGTCAGGGTGAATTTGTTTGGTAGTCGCTTTACAGAGTTCAAGGTTGAGAGCACGGCTCCAGCAGGCGCTGTTTTGATTAATCCAACCACTGCACTGACAATGGGACAAGGTGTGGGTGAAAAAAACACCAATACTCCGCGCCTATCCTATGAGGATGTAGGTGGTCTTAAAGGTCAGGTTCGACGCATAAGGGAAATGATTGAATTGCCCTTGCGCTATCCAGAGATATTCGATCGCTTGGGTATTGATGCACCTAAAGGCGTACTTTTAACTGGTCCACCAGGCTGCGGTAAAACGCTAATTGCACGCATTATTGCGCAGGAAACAGACGCACAATTCTTTACTATTAGTGGCCCCGAGATTGTGCATAAGTTTTACGGCGAAAGTGAGGCGCATTTGCGCAAGATTTTTGATGAGGCAAGCAGTAAAGGTCCGAGTATTATCTTTCTTGATGAGATAGATTCCATTGCCCCTCGTCGTGACAAGGTGGTTGGCGATGTTGAGAAACGAATCGTGGCACAGTTGCTGGCCTTGATGGATGGACTTAAAGGCCGAGGCAAAGTCATTGTCATTGCTGCTACCAATTTACCCAACGCCCTGGATCCAGCTTTACGTCGACCCGGCCGCTTTGATCGTGAAATAAGCATACCTATTCCTGATCGTGAGGGACGTCGAGAAATTATGGAAATTCATAGTACCGGTATGCCATTGGATACAGATGTTGAATTGAATGTTCTGGCCGATATCACCCATGGCTTCGTCGGTGCAGATTTAGAAGCCCTTTGCCGTGAGGCAGCGATGAGCGCACTTCGGCGCTTGTTGCCGGAAATTGATTTTAGCGCTTCTGAATTACCCTACGAACGTCTGGCTGAATTAACCGTTACGATGGATGATTTTCGTGCTGCCCTTTGTGAAGTATCGCCATCGGCCATTCGTGAATTATTTGTCGATATCCCCGATGTCCGCTGGGAGGATGTTGGCGGCTTAGATCATATTCGCCATCGCTTGGTAGAATCAATTGAGTGGCCTATTAAATACCCCGAGTTATTTATGCAGGCGGGCATTAAACCCCCCAAAGGCTTATTGCTTGCCGGACCACCAGGGGTAGGTAAAACGTTGATTGCCAAAGCCGTTGCCAATGAAAGTGGCGTTAATGTTATTTCAGTTAAGGGCCCAGCCTTAATGTCACGCTATGTCGGCGATTCAGAGCAAGGTGTGCGTGAGTTGTTTCTCAAAGCCCGACAAGCATCACCTTGTATTATTTTCCTTGATGAGGTGGACTCAGTGGTTCCCGCCCGTGGTGAGGGTTCTACCGACTCTCATGTCGCCGAGCGAGTGTTAAGCCAGTTCCTGACAGAAATGGATGGTTTAGAAGAGCTGAATGGTGTTTTTGTTATGGGTGCTACAAATCGTGTTGATTTAATCGATCCCGCCATGCTTCGGCCTGGGCGCTTTGATGATGTCATTGAATTAGGATTACCTAATAATGATGCCAAATTGCAAATTTTGACGGTGCATTTGCGGAATAAACCTTTGGCAGAAAACATTAATGTTGAAGCCATAGCCCAACGCTGCATTAATGCCAGCGGCGCTGAACTGGCTGCCGTTTGTAATCGAGCTGCCTTGGTCGCGTTACGACGAAGCATCGCAGCGCATTCTCAAGAAGATGGCGCCAACTTAAGTGTAAGTGTATTAATTGAGATGGACGACTTTGAGGAAGTTATGACTGAAATGTTTGGCAATGCGAGCGATAAATGATTATTGAACCAGATTCCACACAGGCCATTTATCTTTATGGGTTTGTTCCATCAAATAGGATTGCGCCAGCCATGCAGGGCGTTGATGATACGCATTCACTCGAACTGCATGCTTGCGATGGATTAATCGCCGTTGTGAGCTTGGTACTGCTAGTTGATTTTGAGAGTATTGACACTGAAGACAATACACAATACCTCGCTTGGTTAACACCGCGTGCCTGTCGGCATTCAGCGGTTATTGATAAAGTCATGGAACAAGGTGCTATTTATCCATTGTCATTTGGAACACTGTTCTCCAGTGTTAATGCTCTGGAGCAGGTCATGATGCAACGTTCGAATGACGTATCAGCAGCACTTCAGCATATCGCAGATTGCCAAGAATGGTCACTTGAGGTGACAGTGGATCGTAATCAAGCGGTTGAAAATTTATTGGGAGAAGAATTGAGTAGTGGACGTATTAGCCTGCCGGAAGCATCTGGTAGACGACATTTAGAAGAGAAGAAGCTGCGTCGAAACCTGCATGCTGGTTTGAGTGATTGGATGGAAAGTACTCTAGTCGCAATCTATGAGAGAATCGAGCCAATGACGCGCGACGCCTGCCAAAGAAAACCCAGCGATCAAAAAGTGATGCATTGGGCTTTTCTAATTCGCGAAGATGCGGTAGCTTCGTTTTTGCCGCACATTGATCAAATTACGACCGATTATCAGCCGTTTGGGTTTAACTTTCGGTTAACCGGCCCTTGGGCCGCCTACAGCTTTGGCCGCTAACCGACGATGAGCTTATTACTGTTTGGAATTATTGGTGGCGAGTACTCAGGTCCTATTGAGGCTGATCTTAGAAGAATTGACTCAGAAGGGTTAACTGCTTTGGTAAAAGTGAGTGATGCGGAATTAAACCGAGAATCATCTGCGGTGATGGCGTATGGAGACCAAATCATGCGGATACACCAGCAAACTACATTGATTCCTGTGCGCTACGGCAGTTTACTAGCTAATGAACAAGAAGTTATCAAACACTTAACAGATCACGCAGCCCATTATCATACCCTTTTGGCCAAGCTGGATGACTGTGAAGAAGTCGGTATCCGAATGACGCTGCCAGACAGTGACAATGAAGCTGATGCTCCAAAAGCTAGCGGCCAAGCTTATTTATTAGCCCGTAAGCATGTTTATTCGGTTCCTGAATTGGCTGCGCAACAAGAAACACTTATTAACTATACATTAACCGGTCTGTATCGGGAGTACCGAGCTACGCTCAGTTTATTTAACGGTCAACGTACTTATTTGCTGAGTTATTTGGTGCCACGTGCAACGCTAATGCAATTTAAAGCGGGGTATATCGACTTAGCTGCAAGCATGGACGGCAATGTGACCTTAAGTGGGCCTTGGCCCCCGTATAATTTTTCTGAATAACTTTTAAGGTAGCCTATTGTGTTAGCAAACCAAAATACTACAAAACCGAGCGACCACTTTGAATTACTATATAAGACCTTGCTAGATGCTATTCCTTCATCGGTGCTGATGATCGATGATAAACTGAATGTGATCTCGGTGAACCAGAATTATTTAGTGAAAAGTCGGCGTAGCAAAGAGAACACTATTAATTGTCCTCTATCAGATGTATTTCCATCAGTTATTTTAGAAAATACTGGGTTTGATAATCATATTCGTTCAGTGCTTCGCATTCGCAAAGCTATTCGCGGCCAGAAGATGACTTATCGCGGACCTGGCGTGCCTATTCGAATCTATTACTATTCGATACTACCAGTTGTACAGGGACAAGTTATGTTGATCATGGAGGATGTTACTGAGCAGACAAACTTATCTGAAGATGTCCGCCGAGTGGAGCGACACCTTGCTTCGGTTGTTGAAAGTGCTAGTGATATCGTGCTGTCCATAGATATGCACGGACGTATCCTAACTTGGAATTCAGCTGCGGCAGATTTATCAGGGCGCAGTTCAGATGAAGTCCAATCACAGTTATTCCATGAATATTGTGAACCAGGTAAAAAAACAATAATTGAAGAATCCCTGTTATATATAAGTGGCTTAAGGAGAGCGAACGATTCCTACACCATCGAGTTTTGTTTATTAACGCCGACCATTAATAACAATACTGGTATCCTTATCTCTTGGGTATTCTCACCTATGAAGGATATCGATGGGGCTACAATTGGAGCTGTGATTGTAGGTCGTGATTTGGCTGAGCGACGCAAACTCGAGTTACAGCTACGTCAGTCTCAGAAATTGAGTGCTTTAGGAATTATGGCTGGAGGAATTGCTCATGAAATTCGTAATCCTTTGGCAGTGTGTTCATCAGCTGCTCAATTTCTACTATCAGACGGTGTAGACTTAGATTTTCGCAAACAATGTTCCATGAAGATTCAGACCAACATTAACAAAGCTTCGACCATCATAGAAAACCTAATGGCTTTCGCTGGCTCATCGATGGATGTCAATATGACAGAAATTTTCTTGTATGAGGTTCTAGAAGACACCATTGAGTTAGTTGCCAATCAGGCCAAGGTTCAAAAAATTAAAATCGAACTAATTCAAAGTCCAGACATGATTTTGGTGACTGGTGTGGTGGGGTTATTGCAGCAAGTGTTTATGAATATCCTTCTCAATGCCTTTAAAGCTATGCCATCGGGTGGTTCGGTGTCGGTCACATTAGAATGCCTATCAGACAGTGTAGAGGTAAGATTTATAGATACAGGGATTGGTATTCCTGTGGGTGATATTGATAAGATATTCGATCCGTTTCATACCTCTTCTCCAACAGGCCAAGGAACAGGACTAGGTTTATCGATTTGCTATAGGATTATTCAGCAGCATCTTGGCTCCATTCGAGCGGAGAGCTCTCCCGGAAAAGGAGCTTCGATTATTATTAACCTACCATTATTGCTCATCTAGCATGAAAAGTCGTATTCTTATCATCGATGATGAGGAAGATATGTGTTGGGCTATATCGCATATATTGAAATCAAAAGGACAATCCATTGTAACCGCTTCGAGCGGTGAGGAAGCCTGTAGAAAATTGTCAGAAGGGTGTTACTCCTTGGTGTTTCTGGATGCTAAGATGCATGACATGGATGGTTTGGATGTAGCCCG
>Ga0307488_10000504_pt1 | contig 32357 bp, 31 predicted proteins | sample SB02metaG_FD_202248 | JGI IMG/M metagenome (GOLD analysis project Ga0307488, IMG submission 202248) | Sea-ice brine microbial communities from Beaufort Sea near Barrow, Alaska, United States - SB 0.2 | ecosystem: Environmental > Aquatic > Marine > Coastal | place: USA: Alaska | collected...
AGCTTCAACAGCAGATTGGTGTATACCTTCTAACAAAACAATTTTAATACTGCGTTTTTTACGGGAAATCTGCTGCGCTTCAGTCAAGTGAGGGCCTTTTAAATACAATTGAGAATTAACCTATAGGCGACCATTATATTACCAAAAACGACTCATTAGTAGTCTGGCGCGCATAAAAAACCCCGACACATCGCTGTGCAGGGGTTTTTTTAATGGCCTTAAGTCAGCGCCAGTCAATTGACCAAATCATGGTCAATTAACGAGCACCCTCAGGCGGGTATTAGGCTTCCATGTCTTTCATAGACAGCTTAATACGGCCACGTGCGTCAACGTCTAAAACTTTAACCTTAACCGTTTGGCCTTCTTCTAGGTAGTCAGTGACTTTTTCCACTCGCTCGCTAGAGATTTGAGAAATATGCAATAAACCATCTTTACCAGGCAGAATATTAATAAAGGCACCAAAGTCAACAATACGCTCTACCTTACCTTCGTAGATTGCACCCACTTCAGCTTCTGCAGTAATTTCTAGAATTTTAGCTTCAGCTAATTCCGCAGCCGCCTTGTCGTCTGCGTAAACGCGCACAGTACCGTCATCTTCAATGTCGATAGATGCACCCGTTTCTTCACACAAACCACGAATGGTTGCGCCGCCCTTACCAATCACATCACGGATCTTATCTTGATCGATCTTAATGGTCTTCATGGTGGGAGCATTGTCATTCAACTCAGTGCGAGGCACTGCGATGACCTTGTTCATTTCGTCCAAGATGTGGATACGTGCTTCGTGCGCTTGCTCAAGAGCAAGTTCCATGATCTCTTCAGTAATGCCTTGGATTTTGATGTCCATTTGCAAAGCAGTAATACCTGCAGCAGAACCGGCGACTTTAAAGTCCATGTCTCCCAAGTGATCTTCATCACCTAGAATGTCAGTCAATACGGCAAAGCCCGCATCTTCTTTGATCAAACCCATGGCAATACCAGCAACAGGCGCCTTAATTGGCACACCCGCATCCATCAAAGCCAGAGAAGCACCACAGACAGAAGCCATAGAACTAGAACCGTTAGATTCAGTAATTTCTGACACCACGCGAATGGTGTAAGGGAACTCTTCTTGGCTTGGCAACATGGCCTGAATACCACGACGAGCCAAACGACCGTGTCCAATCTCACGACGGCCTGGGCCCATAAAACGACCCGTCTCGCCTACCGAGTAGCTAGGGAAGTTGTAGTGCAGCATAAACGGATCTTTACGTGAACCTTCTAGGGCGTCGATAATCTGTTGATCTCGACTAGTGCCAAGAGTAGCCACTACAATAGACTGGGTTTCGCCACGGGTAAACAAGGACGAACCGTGAGCCTTGGCCAAAGTACCAATCTCTACATTGATACCACGCACAGTCTTGTTGTCACGGCCGTCAATACGCGGCTCGCCTGCCACTACGCGTGAACGTACCGTGTGCTTTTCTAGCTTGCTCACCATGCTTAATACGTCAGACTTAGAAGGTGCTGATACATCATCGTTGCATAAGGCAGCTACGGCTTGCGCCTTCACTTCACCTAAACGCGTGTAACGGTCCATTTTATCGCTGATTTGGTAGGCTTCACCAACAGCGTCACCAACGGCAGCATTCACAGCGGCCTTCAGCGCTGCATCTTCTGGCTCAGCAACCCAATCCCAGGTGGGCTTAGCCGCTTCTGATGCAAATTCACCGATGGCAGTAACCACCGCTTGCATTTCGTCATGGGCAAAAAGTACGGCGCCTAACATCACGTCTTCACTGAGTTCTTTGGCTTCTGATTCAACCATCAACACAGCATCTGCAGTGCCCGCAACAACCATGTCTAGATCAGATGTGGCTTGGGCTTCAAAGCTTGGGTTAAGCTGGTAGCCAGCGTCTTCAGAATAGGACACTCGTGCAGCACCAATGGGACCTGCAAAAGGAATACCAGAGATCGCCAAAGCAGCAGAGGTACCGATTAAAGCAGCGATATCTGTGTCGTTTTGCTTATCCGCAGAAACAACAGTACAAATAACCTGCACTTCGTTCATAAAACCCTTAGGAAATAAAGGACGAATGGGACGATCGATCAAGCGGCTAGTTAAAGTCTCTTTTTCAGATGGACGCGCTTCGCGCTTAAAGAAACCACCAGGAATCTTACCAACAGCGTAAGTCTTTTCTTGGTAATGTACAGAAAGTGGAAAAAAACCTTGATCAGGCTTAGCTGTTTTAGAACCTACAACAGCAACCAACACTTGAATGGCATCATCGATGGTGACCAACACAGCACCCGAAGCTTGACGCGCAATACGGCCAGTTTCTAGGGTTACAGTTTGTTCACCGTATTGAAATGTTTTGGTAATGATAGACATATATCTCTCCATAAAATAAAGAATCTGCAATCAACCGAGCGATCTAATCCACCAGTACACTTATTAACTCGGTTTAGGTTGAGGCCAAAGCCTTCCTCTCACACCAAGCCAATAAGAGTACGGGCCGATCCTCTCTTATTGCTTACAGTCAAAAGCATAAAGGCCAAGTAACCAAAAGATTACCTAGCCTCTATGTTGCCATGAGAACAGAAGCCCTCATGACTTTTAAAATTGGAACTAGAGCGGCTGGTATAGTTAAGGGGTGAAAATTAAACACTGCAGTTTACCATCAGTAAACACAGCCTTTTTTAATTAGCCCCAGCGCCACACAAACAGCTCTAAAACCTTTTTTAGCGGCGTAGGCCTAAACGACCAATCAGCGTAAGATAACGCGCAGCGTCTTTACGATTTAGGTAGTCTAACAACTTACGACGCTGGTTAACCATACGGATCAAACCACGACGGGAGTGGTGATCATGGTGATGCTCTTTAAAGTGGCCTTGTAGAGCCAAAATGTTCGAAGTTAACAAGGCAACCTGAACTTCTGGTGAACCTGTATCGCCTTCGGCGGTTTGGTAATCTGCTACAACAGCAGCTTTTTCAACGGCAGTTAAAGCCATGGTAATTCTCCAATAATTAATATGCCCACTAGTCTCTCATCGAGGCCTAGGGGTTGGTTCGTGTTCACACCGTGCATATTTACAGCGGAACTTAAATGAAGGTCTAAGTGCTCATTAAGCGCTTAGCTTTTAAGCGACCTTCAGCTTGTACCTCAGCTAAACCAATAAACCCAGTCGCATCGGTAGCATGTGAGCTATACACTCGTACCACATCCAGTGGAGCGTAGTCAGTGGCATGGTCTATAACCTTACCTTGCTGCAACGCCTCAATATCATGGGCGGGTAATTGTACAGCATTTAATGATAAAACGGCAGTATCTGCCGGCATTAATAGCTTGTCCAGATGACTAAAAGCGGGGGTAATATCTGGCCACTGGCCGGCTTCAACCACCTGATCTTTTGTAGCCTCATCGATAATGGCCTGTAGCTCATCTAAAGTGACCATTTGCTCAGCCACAAAAGGCCCGGCCTGCAAACGTTTGAGTTGTGCCACATGCGCACCACAGTCCAGCGCTAGCCCTAGATCTTCTACAATACTGCGAATATAGGTGCCTTTAGTGCAGCTAATATCCATCTGCACTTGAGCATTTTCAAAGCTCAATAGTTCTAAATTATGAATGGTCACTTGGCGGGGCTTAACTTCCACAGTTTTTCCGGCCCTGGCTAATTTATATAAGGGCTGCCCTTTATACTTAAGCGCTGAAAACATGGACGGGACTTGGCTAATAAGGCCTCGAAATTGGGGTAGTTGGGCTTGGACGTCGGCCAAGGTGACATGGTCACACGCTTTAGTCTCTATTACCTTACCATCTGCATCGCTTGAGTCGGTGCGAACACCCAGCTGGCCGATAGTTTGGTAACGCTTATCTGAGTCCAGTAGAAACTGGCTAAACTTGGTCGCCTCGCCTAAGCAAATAGGCAGTAAGCCTGTTGCCAAGGGATCTAGCGACCCAGTATGACCGGCTTTACGGGCCCCAAACATACGTTTAACACGCTGCAAAGCATGATTTGAACTCATGCCTGTAGGCTTGTCTAAAATAAGAATGCCGCTTATTTCACGGCCTTTAGGTTGGCGAGCCACTAGTGCTTATTCAGCATTAGAGTCCTGCTCTGGATCTGAAGCCCTAGCTTTGTCTATCAAATTACTCAGGTAATTACCCCGTGACAAGCTGTCGTCAAAATGAAACCTCAAGGTTGGAACAATGCGCAGCTTCATACGCTGGCCAAGTTGGCTGCGCAAAAAACCTGAGGCATTATTCAGCGCCTTAACAGATTCGGTAATCTCTTGCTGGTCTTCATCACCATTTAAAATAGTAACAAACACCTTAGCATGAGACAAATCGCGGGATACTTCTACAGCACTCACCGTCGCCATACCCACGCGAGGATCTTTCACCTCACGCTGGATTAGGGCGGCTAACTCGCGCTGAATTTGGTCTGCCACACGCTGGGTGCGGCTATATTCTTGTGCCATGATCAGCCCTTACAAGCTACGCTCGATTTCTACGGTATCAAAGACTTCGATTTGGTCACCCACACGAACATCGTTGTAACTCTTCACACCAATACCACACTCAATACCATTACGAACGTCTGCAACGGCATCTTTATGACGACGCAAAGACTCCAACTCGCCTTGGTAAATAACCACGTTGTCACGTAACACACGGATAGGCTTGCTACGGTGAACCGTACCTTCAGTGACCATACAACCGGCAATTTGGCCCAACTTAGGTGAACGGAAGACTTCACGCACTTCTGCAATGCCAACAATGGTTTCGCGTAATTCGGGTGATAACATACCAGAAAGCGCGGCCTTAACGTCATTAATGATGTCATAAATGACACTATAATAACGCAGATCAATACCTTCTTTCTCGATCAAAGCCTTGGCGGGTGTATCCGCACGAACATTAAAACCAAAGATCACAGCGTTAGACGCCACGGCTAGGTTAACGTCGGACTCAGCAATACCACCTACACCACTGGAGACCACACGCACCTTAACTTCTTCCGTACCAATCTCCATTAGAGAACTGGTTAAGGCCTCCAACGAACCACGTACGTCGGTTTTAAGGACCACATTTAATACCGAGGCTTGGTTCTTACCCATATTCTCAAACATAGCATCTAATTTAGAGGCCTGTTGACGAGCCAGCTTCACATCGCGGTACTTGCCTTGACGGAACAGCGCCACTTCACGGGCTTTCTTTTCGTCTGCCACTACAGCAAAGTCTTCACCCGAATCAGGCGTGCCGCCTAACCCTAGAATCTCAACTGGAATAGAAGGACCAGCACTGGTGATGGGCTTTCCATTTTCGTCTAACATGGCGCGCACACGACCAAACTGCTGGCCTGCTAGCACGATGTCACCTTTGTTCAAGGTACCGTTCTGAATCAATATAGTGGCCACAGAACCACGTCCCTTATCAAGACGAGCTTCAACCACAACACCTTTGGCTGGGGCTTCTGGCACTGCGGTAAGTTCTAGCACTTCCGCCTCTAACAACACAGCGTCTAGTAATGCTTCGATGCCGTCACCGGTCTTGGCTGAGACTGGGATAAACTGCGTTACACCACCCCAATCTTCTGGCACAACATCACGGCTAGACAACTCTGTCTTGACTCGATCTGGATCTGCGCCTTCTTTGTCCATTTTATTGATGGCAACGATCAAAGGAACGCCAGCGGCCTTTGCGTGCTGCACAGCTTCCTCAGTTTGCGGCATCACACCATCGTCTGCGGCAACCACCAAGATAACAATGTCCGTTGCCTTAGCACCACGAGCACGCATAGCGGTAAACGCAGCGTGTCCAGGAGTATCTAAGAAAGTTACCATGCCTTTCTCAGTTTCTACGTGGTAAGCACCAATGTGCTGAGTAATACCACCCGATTCACCCGAGGCCACTTTAGTTGACCGAATGCTATCCAAGAGCGATGTTTTACCATGATCAACGTGGCCCATTACCGTTACAACAGGCGCCCGAGCAATTTCAGTACCGTCGTAATTAATGCTTTCAACCACTTCAGTTTCAATCGCGTCATCCATCACCAACTTAGCCTTATGACCCATTTCTTCAACCACAATAGTGGCTGTTTCCTGGTCGATAACTTGGTTAATGGTGGCCATTGCACCCATATTAAACATGACTTTAATCACTTCAGCAGCCTTGACCTTCATGCGCTGGGCCAAATCAGCCACAGTGATAGATTCAGGCAAGTTCACTTCATAAATGACCTTTTCTGTAGGGACCTCAAACGCATGCTCACCACTGCCAGAACGCTTAGGTGCAGCAAGTTTGCCCTTATTACGGGCGCCTTTGCCACGACTGCGATCATCACGTCCGCCAGCTGCACGACCCTTGCCTTTGCCCTTACCTGCTGGGGCACCGCCACGGGGCTTATCAGGAGAGGTGAAGGTCTTTTGATTAGCAGGCTTCTTTTTAGCTTCTTCAGCCGCCTTTTGACGAGCAACCTCAGCATTGGCAGCCACTTTAGCCGCTGCAGCTGCTTCATCTAACTTAACCTTGGCTTGATCATCTGCTGCGTCTTTAGCAACCGCATTAGCCGCTTCACTAGCAATCACAGCTTCTGCCGCTTGGGCTGCAGACTTGGCATCGGCATCGGCCTTAACCTGAGCCACTTCATCCGCTTTACGAACTTCCAGCTCAGCCTTTTCTGCTTCAATAACTGCCGCTTGATTTTCTTCGTCAGATTTAACGTAGGTACGCTTCTTACGCACCTCAACGTTAACCGTACGCTTACCTGCAGCACCAGCCACTTTTAAAGTACTGGTGGTCTTGCGACGCAAAGTAATTTTCGTAGGACCATCGGCATTAGCGCCTTCGCCGCCATGGGACTTTTGCAAGTGCGACAAAAGCGACTTACGTTCTTCGTCTGATACTGCATCTGTGGCTGCACGACGGGTAAGGCCTGCTTCTTCCATTTGGTTGAGCAATCGTTCAACCGGAACACCTACCTTTTCAGCTAGGGTGTTGACAGTTTGATCTGTCATAATCATATTCTCCTGTCGGTCGGGCTATGGCTTAAACAAACCAAGGGGCGCGCGCCGTCATAATTAATTCTGCTGCTTTTTCGTCACTCAAGCCTTCAATGTCCGAGATCTCATCAACAGCTTGCTCGGCCAAATCTTCCATGGTGATGATGCCACGACTTGCCAATACAAATGCAAGGTGGGTGTCCATGCCTTCCATGTCCAGCAAATCTTGCGCAGGTTCAGAGTTGTCTAACTGTTCTTCTGCTGCCAGCGCTTGGTTGAGTAGCTTATCTTTAGCCCGAGTACGAAGCTCTTCAACAATATCTTCATCCAAACCATCAATGGCTAACATTTCATCAAGTGGTACATAGGCAATTTCTTCAAGGCTAGCAAAACCTTCTTCTACTAACATTTGCGCAAACTCTTCATCAATGTCTAAAGCATCGACAAATGTCTGCACTACATCACCCATTTCGTCTTGTTGCTTGGCAGCGGCATCTTCTTCAGACATTACGTTGATGGTCCAGCCCGTCAGCTCCGAAGCTAGACGCACGTTCTGACCATTACGACCAATGGCCATGGCCAAGTTCTCGTCACTCACCGCCACATCCATCGCATGTCGATCTTCATCAACCACGATAGAGCTGACCTCTGCAGGGGCCATGGCGTTAATCACTAACTGAGCTGGGTTATCATCCCAAAGCACGATATCTACCCGCTCGTTATTCAACTCGCCAGTCACCGCCTGCACACGCGAACCACGCATGCCCACACAAGCGCCAATAGGATCAATACGGCCATCATTAGTCTTAACTGCAATTTTAGCACGAGATCCAGGATCACGGGCGGCTGCACGAATTTCGATTACCTCTTCAGAAATTTCAGGCACTTCAATCTTAAACAGCTCAACCAACATTTGTGGATCGGTACGACTTAAGAAAAGTTGTGGTCCCCGGCTTTCAGTGCGCACTTCAGCCAATAAGGCCCGCACACGATCACCCATGCGAAAAGTTTCACGACCGATCAACTGATCTCTTGCCATCAATGCTTCCGCATTATTGCCTAGATCTACAATCACATTGTCGCGTGTCACCTTCTTAACACTGCCACTAATAATTTGACCAATACGACCACGGTAGAGCTCGACGACCTTAGCACGCTCAGCTTCACGAACCTTTTGCACAATCACTTGCTTTGCAGTTTGCGCGGCAATGCGGCCAAACACTTCAGTTGGCAATTGATCTTCAACAAGATCACCTAACTCAAGGCTAGGATTAGTCACTTGTGCGTCTTCTAGAATCAACTCAGCTTCTGGGTTGGTATAAACCTCATCAGTCACCACGGTCCAGCAACGCGTAGTAGTTGCTTCCCCTGTTTTGCGGTCGATGACGACTCTAATATCACTCTCTTCGTGAATACGTTTGCGTGTCGCAGTGGCCAAGGCTAATTCTATTGCTTCAAAGATAACGTCTTTTGGCACGTCCTTTTCATTTGAAACAGCTTCTGCCACTAACAGAATTTCTTTATTCATTTCAAGCTCTCACTTAATTTGGGCTTATAAAACCGAGCTTAGAAGCGCGGTACAATATTGGCTTTTTCAATGCTGTCAAAAGGCAACAAATATTCTTCATCATCAACCTGCAAAAGCACATCATCACCTTCAATGCCACTTAGCAAACCTGTAAAACGGCGCCGACCATCAAAGGCCAAGCGCAACTTCAACGTTAATTTTTCACCAATGCTGGCTTGATATTGCGGCAAACTGAACAAAGGGCGATCTAAACCAGGTGATGACACCTCAAGGGTATACTCTCCTGTAATAGGGTCTTCGACATCCATCACGGCTGCAACTTGCCGACTGACGTCTGCACACTGCTCCACACCGATCCCTTTGGCGTGGTCTATGTAGACACGCAAGGTGGTATGACGACCTTGGGATATATATTCAATTCCCCAAAGATCACAACCACAAGCCGCCACTGCTGGCGCTACCAATGCTTCAATTTGTGCTGCTGCACCTGCCATTTCAATATCCTAAAACGCAAAAAGCCCCAAAAAAGGGGCTTTTTGTTGACTATATGTATTCAGTCTCGCAACCACACCACTGGTCTAATTACGAACCCCTGAATTACTTCTTTATGACTTTCGCCAAAGGTAAATGCAACCAAAACACTCACCTGAAAATTGGTAGCGGGGGCAGGATTTGAACCTACGACCTTCGGGTTATGAGCCCGACGAGCTACCATGCTGCTCCACCCCGCATCAAAGAGCGCAAATAATAGCCCTATATTCCTTATAGGTCAAACACTTATTGCAATTAATTAACAAAAGACCGCATTTAATGTTTTACCTTACCAACTACCGGTGTTTTGCATTGAAATCCACGGTTCCATGGGGGCTAAAGCCTTCCCTACTTGCAATAATTCAATGGACACATGATCTGGCGATTTTACAAACGCCATATGCCCATCACGGGGTGGCCGGTTAATGACCACACCTGCATCCATCAACGTCTGACAAAGCTGGTAAATGTCATCCACCTGATAAGCCACATGACCCCAGCTTCGACCGGTGCTTAATTGTTCGTCACCATCCCAGTTATACGTTAGCTCTAACAGCGGCGCTTGCATACTTTGCGCACCTTTCTCATCCAGCGAGGCTGCCAAAAACACCAGGGTGAATCGCCCCGACTCATGGTCAGTGCGCTTAACTTCAACTAAACCCATTTGCTGACACCAGAAATTTAAGGAATCTTCTAAATTGGTGACTCTAATCATGGTATGTAGATAACGCATATAAAATCCTTTATTAATAAAAAGTAGAGCTCATTAGCACCTGTACATTAATGACCGCAAACAGGCATTAATCGAGTGCTTTAACAGCGGTTACGCCAGTTTCAGTGCGCCATAGTAAGCCATCTTTTTTGAGGCTCACATGCAAGGTTGCATCTTTGGTGCCATTGTCATAATCAGCAAACATGTGCTGCACAATAATGTCATCACTTTCAAAAATGCAACGGCGGTTGCTGATGCTAGAAAAACCCATAATAGCGCTCATCTGTGCAGCAGAAGTCTCACTTTTTTTGCTCACTCGCCCAGTAGAATGCCAGGTCATCTGAAAATCTTCATGATGCAGATCCAAATAGGCTTGCCCATCTTTACTTTCCCAAGCGGCGGTCATTTTGTCATATAAACTCATGGCGACTATTCCTATGCAAACGCCATCATGATCCCTAATCAACGATCGATGGCAATGATATTAAATATCGAAGCTAATAAATATAGCTAATAAAGCCGAACCCTGCGTAGAAGCACTACGCAAGGGCCTTTATTATTTTAAAGGTTCGCTTGCAGGGCCAGCCGTTACCCACATGTGATTATCAATGTCTGACAACCAAGCCGCAGCTGAACTACCAAAAATGTGTTTTTTAGGAATAATTTGATGGTGCTGCTCAAGAAAACCAGCCCGAATTTTAAACATTGTTTTGTCTACATCTGTCGCATACATTTGGGAGCCACAATCACCACAAAATACTTGAATACTTTCATTACCACTGTCGCCAACCTTCACATACTCTTTGGCCTCACCTTCAATTTGCACATTCTCAGCGGCAGTCACAGCCACAGACCGAAATGGCGCTCCACTAAACACTTGGCAGTCTCTGCAGTGGCAGGCCATCATCATGTCTTCAGACACCTCAGCCTTTAGTTTTATTTTTCCACAATGGCATTGTCCATTAACTTTCATTTCACGCGCCTTTTTTTAATGACTCACTTAAGGCCCAATGCTGACACTTTCAATGGGTAAGCGCAACTCTTTGAAAGCCTATCGCCACCGGCTCCATTGATGCAGGGCAACCTCAAATAATACACAACAAGACTCAGAAAAATAAACCAGCAGGCATAAAAAAGCCCCTAACAGCGGGGCTTTTTGCAACATCTATGATTGGTAATAGATGTTAATTTGGTACCGGCGGCCGGAGTTGAACCGGCACGAGCATAGCTCACCACCCCCTCAAGGTGGCGTGTCTACCAATTCCACCACGTCGGCATAACTCTTTACTCTGTTACGGGCACATCGCTGTCCGTAGGCACTGCAGCTTCTTCAAATTGCGGAAGCGTCTGTTGCTCTACTTGCTCAACCATGGGAATGCCATCATCAGAGATACTGTTAGCTTGTTGCTTGGCGTAAAACGCCAAAGCAAAACTGGTTACAAATAAACCAGCGGCTATAATAGCGGTAGTACGGCTCAGAAAGTTACCTGAACCACTACTACCAAATACGGTTTGTGAAGCGCCACCGCCACCAAAAGATGCACCGGCGTCGGCACCCTTGCCTTGCTGGATCATGATAAAGCCAATCAAGGCTACAGCTAACAACACATGTACAATTAAAATTGCAACTTCCATTAAATTTCTCGCTTTACACTTATTATGCTTAGATAAGCACTAATCTATTTCGCCGCTTGACCAATGGCCAAAAATGAATCGGCTTGCAAGGATGCACCACCTACTAGGCCGCCATCAATGTCTGCTTGAGCAAATAACTCTTCAGCACTGGCTGCAGTCACACTGCCACCATATAAAATTTTCAAAGCCTTGGCTTGCTCCGGCGCCACACCTGCAACGTGGGCTCGGATGGCTCGATGTACTTCCTGAGCTTGGGCCGGGCTTGCCGTCAATCCAGTGCCAATGGCCCAAACAGGCTCATAAGCGATGACTGCATTAGCAAAGCTAGCACCGCCCGCAGCTGCAATAACCGCCTCGATCTGACGACTCACAACGCTTAACGTCAAGCCTTGTTGGCGTTCTTCAAGGGTCTCACCAACACATAAAATGGGTGTCAGTTGCGCCGCTTGAGTGGCCACATACTTGGCAGCCACTTGGGTATCGTTTTCTGCATAAAGAGCACGCCGCTCTGAATGGCCCACCAGCACGTAGCTGACACCAAACTCTTTAGCCATGGCTAACGAGACTTCACCCGTATAAGCACCCTTATCTGCCGCACAAATATTTTGTACACCAATATGGATATTGGTAGCCGATAATTCCGCCTGAACTTGGGCGAGGTACGGAAACGGAGGAAAAACAAGCAGTTGAGCACCGGTAACCGTTGCTACACCCTGCTTTAGGCCGCTTAACAACTGCGTTACAGCGCTTTTGCTGGCGTTCATTTTCCAGTTGCCTGCAACGATCATGTGAGCCATTACTTAAACCTTCCGTTAGAACACCCCAAGGGTATTCAATTTAAGCGCGCAATAATACTCAAATTAAGGCCCCTAAACAAGTTATTTTGTGTCATTCAAGCGTAATTAGCTAACAATGGTTGGCCCATTAGCCTAACCAATAACCTCATTAACATCGTGGGCTAGCTCTTGGGCGTACTGATTAACCAAGTCAGCGTCTTCCCCTTCGACCATCACCCTGACCAAAGGCTCTGTACCTGAGGGTCTAAGTAACACACGACCACGATCACCAATGCGCTTTTCCATCGCCTTAACAACATCAGTTAAGGCCGGGTATTGTGACAAGTTAACGCGACTACCAAAGCGCAAATTGATGAGCTTTTGTGGCATCTTGTGCATTTGGTTTTTTAGTTCATGTAGCGTCTTGCGGCTCGACTGCATGGCTTGAAGTACCTGCAAAGCTGCAACGATGCCATCCCCTGTGGTGGTTAGGTTTCTACAGATAAGGTGGCCTGAGGACTCGCCACCCAAAAGCCAACCTTTGTCCCTTAGCTCCTGCATCACATATCGGTCACCTACCTGAGCGCGGGAGAAGTCTATACCCAGCTGCTTGAGACCCAACTCCATACCCAAATTACTCATTTGAGTACCCACTACGCCACCTTCAAGCTGCCCATTACGCTTCAGGTGGGCGGCGATAATAAACATGAGTTCGTCACCATCAACTTCATCACCCATGTGATCCACCATAATCACTCGATCGCCATCACCATCTAATGCGATGCCTAAGTCGGCTTCTTGCAAACGCACGACCTTTCGCAACATGGCAATAGAAGTGGAACCACATTCTTGGTTGATATTAAGCCCATCGGGATCAACACCAATACTGGTGACATTAGCGCCTAGTTCATGCAGCACATTAGGGGCAATGTGGTAGGTTGCACCATGGGCACAATCCAGCACAATATTCAGGCCCTTTAAGCTAGTGTGAGGCCCCACAGTACCTTTACAGAACTCAACATATCGGCCTGCTGCATCATCGATGCGCTTTGCCTTGCCTAAATGTTCTGGCGCGACGCACACCATGGTTTCTTGTAACTTATCTTCGATGGCAGCTTCTACTTCGTTAGACAGCTTAATGCCTTGGGCTGAGAAAAATTTAATGCCGTTGTCTTGATAGCCATTATGTGAAGCGCTAATGACGATGCCCGCTTCTGCATGAAAAGTGCGTGTTAGGTAGGCCACTGCAGGAGTGGGCATAGGGCCCAACAAGCGCACATCCACACCCGCGGCCGACAAGCCTGCCTGTAATGCAGATTCAAACATATAGCCAGAAATGCGCGTATCTTTACCAATTAAAACAGTGCTACGACCGTGCTCAGAAAATACTTTACCTACAGCCCAACCCAGTTTAAGCATGAAGTCTGGGGTAATGGGGTATTCACCACAATGGCCACGAATACCGTCAGTTCCAAAATACTTCATACCAAACTCCTTTGCCTAACCTTATCAAGTTTCAATTTAATCACTCGTCATTACCGCATGAGCCATACGCAAGGCATCTACAGTTGGCGCGACATCGTGCACCCGCACAATGCGAGCACCCCGCTCATAGGCCATCACAGTCACCGCTAAGCCACCATACAGCCGTTCATTAATGGGCCGACCCAACACACTACCAATCATGCTTTTACGAGACATACCCACTAACACAGGCAGGCCTTTATTGACTAATACATCAAGCTGTTTAAGTAATTGTAGATTATGAACTAAGGTTTTACCAAAGCCAAATCCTGGATCAATAAGAATACGTTCTAAAGGGATGCCTGCGCGCTCACAGTCGGCCATGCGTTGCTCGAAATAAACCCCAACATCGGCTACCACAGACTCATATTGAGGGTTATTTTGCATGGTTTTCGGGTCACCCTGCATATGCATGAGGCAGACTGGCAACTGAGTATCGGCGGCAGCCTGCAAGGCTCCTTCTCGGCCTAAGGCACGCACATCATTAATCAGCCCTGCACCTGCCTTAGCCGCCGCGATCATGACTTCTGGGGTACTGGTATCCACCGACACCACCACCTCTAAGGAGGCACGGATCGCTTCAATCACCGGCACCACTCGATCTAACTCTTGCTGCACTGACACAGGGTCTGCACCTGGGCGAGTTGACTCGCCACCAATGTCCAGCAAGCTTGCCCCCTCTGCCACCATCGCCCGAGCCCGCTGCATAGCAGTATCTAGACACACAGATTGGTTAGCAAACAGGTTGCCACCATCAGAAAAGGAATCGGGAGTGACGTTTAACACTCCCATAACATGAGGCTCTGATAAGTTGAGCCATTGATCACCAAACAGCATCTTAGCTGGGCGCTTCGTCAGCACCTGGCACATCGCTGTTGTCTGCGCCTAGATCAGATTCAGCAACAGTGGCCTGCTCTTCCGCTACAGGGGCGCTCGCATCACCATCAATGTCTGAGCCAGTAGAGTTACGATCTTGATCGTCCCAGCCTTCTGGTGCAGACACTTCTTGGCGCGCCAACAATTCATCTAACTGACTAGAATCAATGGTTTCATACTTCATCAAAGCATTAGCCATAGCATCTAGAATGTCACGGTTATCATGCAGTAGGACACTGGCACGTTCATAACAAGAGTCGATAATGTGTTTGATTTCGCCATCAATGGCGGCAGTCGTTTCATCGGAGAAGCCTTTAGCTCCCTGACCTTGAGCACCACTAAACGGATCGGCATCTTCTGATTCATAAAGCAACGGCCCTAACTTTTCAGACAAGCCCCACTTGGTCACCATATTGCGCGCCAATTGCGTCGCGCGCTGAATATCGTTAGATGCTCCAGTGGTCACGCCTTCTTTACCTAAGGTTATTTCTTCAGCAATACGACCGCCGTATAGGCTACAAATTTGGCTCAGAATACCTTGGCGAGACAAGCTATAGCGATCTTCTTCAGGCAAGAACATAGTCACACCTAAAGCACGACCACGAGGAATAATGGTGACCTTATAAACGGGATCATGATCTGGCACCAAACGCCCAACAATGGCATGGCCAGCTTCATGATAAGCGGTGTTGAGCTTTTCTTTAGGCTGCATGACCATCGATTTGCGCTCGGCGCCCATCATGATCTTATCTTTGGCCTTCTCTAACTCGTCCATGCCCACGGTGCGTTTATTTAAGCGCGCAGTAAACAAAGCGGCCTCGTTGACTAGGTTAGCTAGATCGGCACCCGAAAAACCTGGCGTTCCACGCGCGATTAACTTGGCTTTTACACCGTCACCCAAGGGCACCTTTTTAAGGTGAACATTAAGAATCTGTTCACGCCCACGAATATCTGGCAAAGGAACATACACCTGACGGTCAAAACGGCCAGGGCGCAACAACGCCTTGTCTAGCACGTCTGGGCGGTTAGTCGCCGCAATCACAATAATGCCTTCATTACCTTCAAAACCATCCATTTCTACTAACAGTTGGTTTAAAGTTTGTTCGCGTTCATCATTACCACCACCCATACCCGCACCACGATGGCGACCTACGGCATCGATTTCATCGATAAAGATAATACATGGTGCTTGTTTTTTAGCCTGTTCGAACATATCGCGTACACGGGACGCACCCACGCCCACAAACATTTCTACAAAATCAGAACCAGAAATACTAAAGAATGGCACCTTAGCTTCACCAGCAATGGCTTTAGCCAATAAGGTTTTACCCGTACCTGGGGCACCCGACATGAGTATGCCACGGGGGATATGACCCCCTAAGCGCTGGAATTTGCCTGGATCACGTAAAAATTCAACCAATTCTTGCACGTCTTCTTTAGCTTCTTCGACACCCGCAACGTCAGCAAAGGTGGTTTTAATTTGATCTTCGCTCATTAACCGAGCTTTACTCTTGCCAAAAGACATAGGGCCGCCCTTACCACCAGCACCCCCCTGCATTTGACGCATAAAGAACATAAACACCACAATAATGATGAGAATGGGCGCACTAGCCACCAACAATTGCATCCAGATGCTTTGCTGCTCTGGCTGCTTGCCAACAATCTCAACCTCGTGAGTCAGTAGATCATCCACCAACTTAGGGTCTGATAAGGCCGGACGCACCACTTCAAAACTAGTGCCATCACCAAATTTGCCGTTGATGATAATGCCATCAACTTCAACGTTTCTAACCTGATCACGCTGCACTGCCTGCACAAATTCTGAATAGCTCACTCGATTGGGAGCAGCTTTTTGGCTAAAGTTGTTAAACACCGTCAACAGCACCGCTGCGATGATGAGCCATAAAACCAAGTTCTTTGTCATGTTGTTCAAGTGCTCGACTCCTAAACCTCAGTATGAGGGCGGCTTGGGGACTAAGGAAGGTAAACTAGGTTTACTGCCCCTTAAAACCGGTTGCCAATTGATAAACCTCTCGCGAACGTCCACGAGAAGCATCGGGTTTACGTGACCGCACAGCTGTAAAGCTAGTGCGGGTGTCTTTTAATAAATCATCAAAACCTTCACCATGAAACACTTTAGCCACAAATGTGCCGCCAGGTTTCAACACGCTACGGGCCATATCTAAGGCCAACTCCACCAAATACATAGATTTTGGCTGATCAATAGCTGGGTTACCACTCATATTGGGGGCCATATCAGAAATTACAAGGTCTGCTTTTTCACCACCTAAAGCCGCTACAATCTGATCGTAAACCGCCTGCTCAGTAAAGTCACCTTGCACAAAGGTGACATCTGCTATGGAGTCCATAGGTAATATGTCTGAAGCCACTACCGTGCCTTCTTCACCGACTAGTTGCATGGCCACTTGAGTCCAGCCACCTGGGGCTGCACCTAGGTCAACCACCACCATACCCGGGCGAATCAAACGATCTTTTTTACTTATTTCAAGCAGCTTATAACTGGCCCGAGAACGGTAACCGTCTTTTTGGGCCTGCTTTACGTAAGGGTCGTCAAAGTGCTCTTTTAGCCAGTTGCTGCTGGTTTTTGATCTAGCCAAGGGAATCTCTACTGATAGTTCGAAAAGTAAGTGGGTAAATCTAGCGGCTAACAAGCGAAAACGCCAGATATGCGGTACAATAGCCGCCAGTTTAACACAGTCACGGGGCCTATGGCGCCCAACAATTTATCTTTGGACAACCATGAATTTAGCTCAATCCCAGAAAAAACAACTTCGCTCCATCGGCCATGACCTGCACCCGCTTGTCACCGTAGCTAGCAAAGGGCTTTCCGAAAACGTAATGACAGAGATCAGCCGTGCGCTGTTCGATCATGAATTGATCAAGGTAAAATTCTCTGTCGGTGATCGCGAGGTGAAGAACGCCCTCATTGCCGACATGTGCAAACAAAGCGGCGCCACACTCGTTCAATCCATCGGTAACGTTGCACTAGTCTACCTAAGCAATCCAGATGCAGACCCAAAGAAGTCTAACTTAGAAGGTTAGTCTTTCGGCCTAACTGCCGCAGCCCCGCGTTAAGCGTAAGACTGTGGCAGTTAACGCATTACTTATGCGATGTGCTGAACCTCAACAATTTCGTAATCAATCACCCCGCCAGGGGTAGTGACACGCACCTCATCACCTTCGTTTTTGGCAATCAGTGCCCGCGCTATAGGCGAACCGATAGAGATTTTGTTGGCTTTAATATCCGCCTCATCCTGGCCCACAATGCAGTAGGTCTTTTCTTCGTCGGTGGCGACATTAACGATGGTTACCGTAGCACCAAAGATCACCTTGCCCGTGTGCGGTATTTGACTAACATCAATCACCTGCACTAAAGACAGCTTAGCTTCAACTTCTTGAATCCGACCTTCGCAAAAGCTTTGCTGCTCACGGGCGGCATGGTATTCGGCATTTTCTTTTAAATCACCGTGCTCACGGGCGGTGGCAATATCTTGAATAATGCGCGGCCGAGTGACACTTTTTAATTCCAATAACTCTGCCCGCAGTAGTTGCTCACCGCGCACAGTCATGGGGACCTTAGTAATCGCCATAATTAATATTTCCTTATGCTATCAGCGTTGCGTGCATATCTTGCAAGCGACGCACTTCTTGTTCTTCCCCAAACGCCAAACCTTCCATCACCGCCAGTCCGCCAGTAAGGGTCGTAGAGTAGGCTACCTTGTGCTGTAGCGCAGAGCGACGAATTAATGATGAATCATTAATGGCTTGACGACCTTCTGTGGTGTTCACCACAAAAGTGATTTCGTCATTCTTGATCTTATCAACAATGTTAGGACGGCCTTCCATCACCTTATTCACGCGTTCACACTCAAAACCCGCTTCGGTTAATGTTTTTTGAGTGCCGCTGGTAGCCACCAAAGTAAAGCCTAGCTTAACTAAGCCAGCGGCTAATTTAAGTGAAGCGGGTTTATCCACTTCACGCACAGAAACAAAGGCCTTACCCGCCACAGGCATCGATTGACCCGTACCAATATGAGCCTTAGAGAAGGCTTCGGCGAAGCTATTACCCACACCCATGACCTCACCCGTTGATTTCATCTCAGGGCTGAGAATGGGATCAACGCCTGGGAATTTGTCAAATGGGAACACCGCCTCTTTAACGCTAAAGTAGCCGGGGATGATCTCTTCAGTAAAGCCAATGTCGGCCAAGCTTTTACCTGCCATAACCTGAGCACCAATGTCGGCCAAAGAAACGCCAATGCATTTAGACACAAAAGGCACCGTGCGAGACGCACGAGGGTTCACTTCAATAACGTAAATTTCGCCATCTTGCCAAGCCAACTGAGTGTTCATTAAACCAATAACACCCAACTCTAAGGCCATGCGTTTAACCTGTTCGCGCATGGCATCCTGCACCACTTTAGGTAAATCATAAGGTGGCAGCGCACAAGCCGAGTCACCCGAGTGAATGCCTGCTTGTTCGATGTGCTGCATAATGGCTCCAATCACCACTTGCTCGCCGTCACACACCGCATCGATATCGACTTCTACGGCATTGCTCAAGAAACGATCAAGCAACACGGGTGAATCATGAGACACCTGCACGGCTTCGTTCATGTAGCGCTTAAGTTCGCTTTCTTGATGCACAATCTCCATGGCACGACCACCTAAAACGTAGGATGGACGGACCACTAAGGGGTAACCAATTTTTTCTGCCGCACGCACTGCTTCTTCTTGCGTACGAACGGTGGCATTTTCGGGTTGTAACAACCCTAAACGCTGAATCATTTGCTGAAAACGTTCACGGTCTTCAGCCCGATCAATGGCCTCTGGACTCGTACCCAGTATGGGCACTCCCGCGTTCTCTAGATCAACGGCAAGCTTGAGTGGGGTTTGGCCGCCATACTGTACAATCACCCCCATAGGCTGCTCAATCTGCACAATCTCTAACACATCTTCTAGGGTTACAGACTCAAAATATAAACGGTCTGAGGTGTCGTAATCTGTCGATACTGTCTCTGGGTTACAGTTCACCATAATGGTTTCATAACCGAGCTTACGCATGGTCAAAGCCGCATGCACACAACAGTAATCAAATTCTATGCCCTGACCTATGCGGTTGGGTCCACCGCCTAAGATCATGATTTTATCTCGGCCCGTGGGGCGCGACTCACACTCTTCTTCATAGGTAGAGTACATGTAAGCTGTGTCCGTGGAAAACTCGGCGGCACAGGTATCTACACGCTTATAAACCGGGCGAATACCCAGCTTTTGGCGATGTTGACGGAAGCCTTTTTCGGTCAGACCTAACAAGGTTGCTAAGCGAATGTCAGAGAAACCCTTACGCTTAAGGCTATACACACGCTCATAGTTTAGGTCTGCAAGGCCTAAAGTGGCTAGCTTAGCTTCTTCTTGTATTAAATCTTGTAGCTGCACCAAGAACCACGGATCGATACCAGAGTACTCATACACCTCTTGCACTTCCATACCCATCCGTAAGGCATCACCCACGTATTGAATACGATCTGCCCGAGGAATCTTTAGCTCAGAAACAATCTTACTGCGAGCCTCTTCTTGGGTGATATCTAAAATAGGATCCAAACCATGGATACCCGTTTCTAGGCCACGCAAAGCTTTTTGCAACGACTCTTGGAAGGTACGACCAATGGCCATCACTTCGCCCACAGATTTCATTTGTGTGGTTAAGCGGTCATCGGCTTGTGGAAATTTCTCAAAGGTAAAGCGAGGAATCTTAGTGACCACATAATCGATGGCAGGCTCGAATGAGGCCGGTGTAGCACCGCCTGTAATCTCGTTCTGCAGCTCATCTAAGGTGTAACCTACAGCCAGCTTAGCGGCCACCCTTGCAATAGGAAATCCAGTCGCCTTGGACGCCAGAGCCGATGAACGCGACACCCGTGGGTTCATCTCGATAACGACCATGCGCCCATCTTCTGGGTTAACCCCAAACTGAACGTTAGAACCACCCGTTTCTACACCAATTTCACGCAATACCGCCAGTGAAGCGTTACGCATGATTTGATATTCTTTATCGGTGAGGGTTTGGGCTGGCGCAACGGTAATAGAATCACCCGTATGCACACCCATGGCATCAAAGTTCTCGATAGCACAAATAATGATGCAGTTATCGTTGGTGTCACGCACCACTTCCATTTCATATTCTTTCCAACCAATCAAAGACTCATCAATGAGCAATTCACTGGTGGGTGAAAGGTCTAAACCACGGATACAAATTTCTTCAAATTCTTCACGGTTGTAGGCAATGCCACCCCCTGAGCCACCCATAGTGAAAGAGGGCCTGATAATAGCAGGGAAACCAATACGCGTTTGCACATCAAAAGCTTCTTCTAGGGTGTGAGCAATTTCAGCACGCGGACACTCAAGCCCAATATTCTTCATGGCCTTATCAAAACGATTACGATCTTCTGCTTTATCAATCGTGTCTGCATCAGCACCAATCATTTCCACATTGTACTTTTCAAGCACTCCCATGCGGTCAAGGTCTAAGGCACAATTAAGCGCTGTTTGACCACCCATGGTAGGCAAGATTGCACTAGGGCGCTCTTTTTCAATTATTTTCTCTACGGTCTGCCAACGAATAGGTTCAATGTAGGTGGCGTCGGCCATAGCGGGGTCGGTCATTATAGTGGCTGGGTTAGAGTTCACCAAAATAACGCGATAACCTTCTTCGCGAAGGGCTTTGCAGGCTTGGGCCCCCGAATAGTCAAATTCACAGGCTTGGCCAATGATGATAGGGCCAGCACCAAGGATCAATATACTTTTGAGGTCAGAACGTTTAGGCATGTCGGTTATCCAATAATCTGTGGCTGTGTCATTTAGCTTTTGCGCGCTATCATGATGTTGATAAAGCGGTCGAACAAAGGTGCGACATCATGCGGACCGGGGCTAGCTTCTGGATGACCCTGAAAACTAAAGGCCTGCCGATCAGTGCGCTCAATACCCTGCAATGAGCCATCAAACAAGGACTTGTGAGTAGCCCTCAAGTTGCTAGGCAAGGTGTCTTCTGACACTGCAAAACCATGGTTCTGGCTAGTGATCATCACCACCTTAGAATCAAGATCTTGCACTGGGTGGTTGGCCCCATGGTGGCCAAACTTCATCTTTTCTGTTTTCGCACCAGAAGCTAGGGCCATCAACTGATGCCCCAGGCAAATACCAAATACTGGTACGTCTGTTGTGAGAATTTCTTTAATGGCAGCAATGGCATAATCACATGGCTCTGGATCACCTGGGCCATTGGACAAGAATACGCCATCAGGCTGCATGGCCAATACGTCTTTGGCCGGCGTTTGCGCTGGCACCACGGTCACATCACAACCGCGCTCAACCAACATCCGTAAAATATTACGTTTGACACCATAATCGTATGCCACAACCTTAAACTGACCATCGGTCTTTTCACGATTACCTTCCACCAAGTCCCAAGTCGATCCAGTCCAGTGATAGGCCTCTTTCACCGTCACCTGTTTGGCAAGGTCCATGCCTTTTAAGCCAGCAAAGCCCTGCGCCGCTTCCAAGGCAGCAGCAACATCGATGTCATCACCTGCCACGATGCAGCCACTAAGTGAACCTTTTTCACGCAAAATACGTGTCAGGCGTCGGGTATCAATGTCGGCAATAGCCACCACGTTGTTGGCCCTTAAGTAGTCATCAAGGGGCTGAGTATTGCGCCAATTACTGGCCATCAAAGGCAAGTCTCTAATCACCAAGCCGGCAGCCCAAACAAACTCAGACTCTTCATCTTCAGAGTTTGTTCCAGTGTTGCCTATATGCGGGTAAGTGAGGGTAACAATTTGGTGGGCGTAAGAAGGGTCTGTAAGGATTTCTTGATAGCCTGTCATGGAGGTATTGAACACCACTTCACCGACACTTTGGCCTGTGGCGCCAATGGCTACCCCTTTAAAAATGCTGCCGTCTTCTAGAGCCAGAATGGCGGAAGTAGTCAATGGGGCCTCCTTAGGTATGGTGCGCAATGAGTGCAAATTTCTTTTACAGGCACTAAAAGTGCGGGCTATAGTCGCAAAAAAGCGAGGTGTGTAAGACACGCCCCGCTTTTTATAGAATATTTACCGGCCGCTAGTTTATGGCGCCTGTTGTCGAGCAAGATTATACAGAACAATACCACCTTTTGTCTAGCAAATTCCCAGACCCAAGAGCATAGACTAGCCTTTCAAATCTAGCACATCTTGCATGTCGTACAAGCCTTGTGGCTGGTTATGCAGCCACGCACAAGCGCGCACAGCGCCTTTAGCAAAGGTCATGCGACTGCTGGCTTTGTGAGTAATTTCAATGCGCTCACCTTCACTGGCGAACAGCACCGTATGATCACCAACTACATCGCCTGCACGAATGGTTTCAAAGCCAATTTCATTGGCCTTGCGAGGCCCCGTATTGCCTTGACGTCCATAAACCGCACATTCGTCTAAGTTACGGCCCATAGCATCGGCAACCACTTCACCTAAACGTAACGCTGTACCCGATGGGGCGTCGACTTTATGGCGATGGTGAGTTTCAATAATTTCTACGTCGTAGCCTTCTTGCAGCACACTGGCTGCACGATGCAGAATATCAAGCAGCAAGTTAATGCCCACACTCATGTTAGGCGCAAACACCACTGGGATATGGTGCGCTTGATCAGACAGTGTCTGCTGCTGCTCTTTCGATAGCCCCGTAGTACCAATGACCATGGCTTTTTTGAGGCGCACACATTCGGCAAGATTGGCTAAGGTTAGGTCTGGATTAGTAAAGTCGATGAGCACATCAAAGTCGTCAGCGGCGGCAGCTATGGAATTTTTAAGGCTTACACCTAACTTACCCACGCCTACCAACTCACCCGCATCTGCACCCAACAAACTACTGTTAGGAGACACAATGGCAGCACCTAAGCTCACTTCAGGAGCTTGGTGCACCGCTTCAATAAGCACCTTACCCATGCGCCCGGCGGCGCCCATTACTGCTATTCGTGTCATCTAATACCCCTATACTTTGCTAGGTAAAACCACAACGCCATGACCTAGGCCCACCCATGGGAGCCTTAGATATTGCAACCTAGCCATCTTCAAAGAAGCTCTTAACGCCTTCAAACCAAGAAGATTTTTTAGGTGAATGCTTCCCTTTAGTGGCTTCCATAGTGTCATGAAACTTACGCAATAAATCTTTTTGCTCTTTATTGAGATGCACTGGCGTTTCAACTGCCACACGGCACATGAGGTCGCCTTGACCGCCGCCACGTACTTGAGTAACACCCTTGCCGCGCAGGCGGAACATTTTGCCACTTTGCGCACCTTCAGGAATTTTTAACTTAACTCGGCCGTCTAAGGTAGGCACTTCAATCTCACCACCCAAAGCTGCATCAGTAAAGCTAATAGGCACTTCACAGTATAAATTCTTACCATCACGAGTGAAGATTTTATGCTCACGCACAGAAACTTGCACGTACAAGTCGCCACTTGGCCCACCGTTGCCGCCAGCCTCACCTTCACCCGTTAAACGAATGCGATCACCCGTATCAACGCCAGGTGGAATTTTAACGGACAAGGTTTTGTATTCTTGCACTCGGCCTTCACCATGACAAGAGTTACACGGACTGCTGATCACGTTACCATTACCGTGACAGGTTGGACACGCTTGCTGTACCGAGAAAAAGCCTTGCTGCATGCGCACTTGGCCTTGGCCATTACAGGTGCCACAGCTCTTACTGCTAGTACCTGGCTTAGCACCAGAGCCATCACATGGCTTACACTCAACTTGCGTAGGGATACGAATTTCTTCATTAGTACCGCGTACAGCCTGCTCTAGGTTCAAGTCCATGGTGTAACGTAAGTCAGAACCCCGTTGCACACTAGAACGGCCACCACCACCAGCGCCACCAAAAATATCACCAAACATGTCGCCAAACACATCACCAAAACCAGCACCTGCGCCGGCACCACCACGAGCGTTTGGATCTACACCGGCATGACCATATCGATCATAAGCCGCTTTCTTTTGCTCATCAGCCAGCACTTCGTAAGCTTCGTTAACTTCTTTAAAGCTCTCTTCAGAGGCCTTATCACCTGGATTACGATCTGGGTGATACTTCATCGCCATACGGCGAAAAGCCTTTTTAATTTCTTTTTTATCGGTGTCCTTGGCAACGCCAAGAACTTCGTAAAAATCGCGTTTAGACATAGTTATTCCACAGAGCTTCTATTGTATTTTTACCACAAGAAGCAGATACAAGAACGCAGGACCTAAGCCCCGCGTTATAAAATTGCGCCCTATTTAAGCAGCACTAGCAGGCGTATTCGCTTACTTTTTGTCTTCATCTTTGGCTTCGTCTTTCACTTCTTCAAACTCTGCATCAACAGCATCATCTGCGCCAGCTTCACCCGCCGCTTCAGCACCACCTTGTGCAGCTGCATCTTCAGCATACATCTTTTGAGCAATTGCACCAGAGGCTTCGGTCAAGGTCGCCGTAGCGGCATCGATGGCTTCTTTGTCGTCGCCCTTTAAGGCTTCTTCAAGAGTATCGATGGCTGCCTGTACTGCGGCCTTCTCTTCATCTGTTGCTTTGTCGCCAGCTTCCTCGATCATCTTCTTCGATGAATGGACCATGCCATCGGCTGTATTACGGGTTTGCACCATTTCTTCGAACTTCTGGTCTTCAGCAGCGTTTGCTTCAGCATCTTGTACCATTTGTTCAATTTCTTCATCGCTCAAGCCAGAAGAAGCTTTAATGATAATAGACTGCTCTTTACCTGTGCCTTTATCTTTAGCAGACACGTTTAAGATACCGTTAGCATCAATATCGAAGCTGACTTCAATTTGTGGCATGCCACGGGGTGCTGGTGGAATGTCACTCAAGTCAAAACGACCCAAAGACTTATTCTGTGTGGCTTGCTTACGCTCGCCTTGGCACACATGAATGGTAACCGCGGCTTGATTATCGTCTGCCGTAGAGAATACCTGCGACTTTTTGGTTGGGATAGTGGTGTTCCTGTCGATCACCGAAGTCATCACCCCACCCATAGTTTCAATACCAAGCGTCAAAGGCGTCACGTCTAGTAACAACACATCGGTCACATCACCAGCCAATACACCACCTTGGATGGCTGCGCCCATGGCTACAGCTTCATCAGGGTTAACGTCTTTGCGTGGCTCTTTGCCAAAGAAGCTGGTCACTTCTGATTGCACTAACGGCATGCGGCTCTGGCCACCCACCATAATAACTTCGTTAATTTCACTAGCATCTAAGCCAGCATCTTTAAGGGCTTGAGCACACGGCTTTAACGTACCCGATACGAGGTCTTCAACCAAAGACTCCAACTTAGCCCGAGAAATCTTCACGTTTAAATGCTTAGGGCCAGACGCGTCTGCCGTAATGTAGGGCAAGTTAACATCCGTTTGGCTAGAGCTAGACAATTCAACCTTAGCTTTTTCTGCAGCTTCTTTAAGACGTTGCAAGGCTAAAGGATCGTTGTGCAGATCAATGCCTGAGTCTTTCTTAAACTCAGCCGCTAAAAATTCAATCAACCGTAGGTCGAAGTCTTCACCACCTAGAAAGGTGTCTCCGTTAGTTGCCAACACTTCAAATTGAGTTTCGCCATCGACATCCGCAATTTCGATGATGGAAATGTCAAAAGTACCACCACCCAAGTCATAGACGGCGATAGTAGAGTCACCACGGCTCTTATCAAGGCCATACGCCAATGCTGCAGCAGTAGGCTCGTTGATGATGCGCTTCACTTCTAAGCCAGCAATACGGCCGGCATCTTTAGTGGCCTGACGCTGTGAGTCGTTAAAGTAAGCAGGCACAGTAATGACGGCTTCAGTGACAGTTTCACCCAAGTAGTCTTCTGCTGTCTTCTTCATCTTCTTCAAAATTTCTGCAGACACCTGCGGCGGTGCTTTGCTTTCGCCATTAACGTTAACCCAAGCATCGCCGTTGTCGGCCGCTTCAATCTTGTAAGGCACCATCTTAATGTCTTTTTGCACGACGTCGTCTTTGAACTTACGGCCGATCAGGCGCTTGATAGCAAACAAGGTGTTTACTGGGTTGGTAACTGCTTGACGCTTAGCAGACTGACCCACTAAGATTTCGCCGTCTGCGGCAAAAGCAATAATGGAAGGAGTGGTGCGATCACCTTCAGCGTTTTCGATTACTTTAGCGCTGCCACCATCTAAAACAGACACACATGAGTTGGTTGTGCCTAAGTCAATACCAATGATCTTTCCCATCATAAACTCCAATTCTAAATTAACCCTTCTCAGGGTTTTGATTCAATTCTGATCAGCTACATTAACGTTTTAGGTTATTTTTAACCTTTCGCTTTGCGCTGTTTGCTTGTGCTCTTATGTGAGGTCGTTTGCTTCAATTACAAGTAAAAAACCTTAATTTTTCTATTTAGAAACCACCACCATGGCCGGACGTACAAGGCGTCCATTTAAGGTGTAGCCTTTTTGGAACACCTCCATCACAGTGTTCGGCTCTAGATCTGGATTAGGCACTGCTGTCATGGCTTCATGCAAGGCTGGATTAAACGGTTCGCCGTGGGGATCTAGCTGGTCTACATTAAACTTTTTCAAACCACCTAAGAGCATTTTTTGGCTCATTTCAACACCTTCAAGCAAGACCTCTAAGCTAGCCCCTTCGGTACCCGCTGCTTCAATAGCGCGGCCTAGGTTATCCAGCAACGACACCACTTCTGTCATGAGTTTTTCTTGGCCAAACTTATGCGCCTTCGCCACGTCTTGCTCACTACGCCGACGAATATTTTGCACCTCTGCTTGCGCACGCAATACATCGGCTTGCTGCTCATCTACCTTAGCCAAGGCTAGCTCTAGTTCAGCCTGTACAGACTCTACAGTCACCTCCTGCATTATCTCCTCAACTGGCGCCTCAGCACCTGCATCGGCTGCATTAGTTTCCAGCTCCTGCTCTAACTCAACTTCAGTTTCAGATGGCTGTTCTTGCTCGCTCATTAGCTTCTCCCTTAAATAACTTTCGTAACCTTTACGATAAGGCCACTTGACTGCCAATCTATATGGGGTCGACACGACGTGATTCAAGCAATTTAGCTCAGCTTTTATCAGCTTTTTAGAAAAAATATTGAGGCGCCTATAAAACTACTGGACATAACAACAGTACTGGTTATACTGCCAGTACGATAATTCACCGGAGCAGCCCCATGTTGCAACAGCTAATTGTTCACCACTACACCCTAGTCGACTTTCTTCACCTAGATTTCAGCCATAAAATGACTGCCATTAGTGGCGAAACTGGTGCCGGCAAATCAATACTGCTTGGCGCTTTAGGCCTAACTTTGGGTGATAGAGCTGAGTCTGGGTGTGTGCGACAAGGCGCCGAAAGGGCAGACGTGCATGCCGTGTTTGATCTTAGCGCGCTGCCCCTAGTGAAAGACTATTTAGCGGCCAAAGATTTAGCCGCCACTGAAGATGCAGATACCTGCATACTGCGCCGTATCGTTAACCAAGATGGCCGCTCTAGAGGCTATATTAACGGTAAACCAGTTAACATCACCGCCCTTAAAGAAGTGGGGCGGCAACTCATTAATATACACGGCCAACATGAACACCAACACTTGTTGGGTCGAGATAGCCATCAAAGCCTGTTAGATGCCTTTGGCAATTACCCAAAAAGCCAAGCCTCAGTAGCCGCCATCAGTCATCAATGGCTTGAGCTTGAACGCCAAATCAAGGCCCTTACTGGCGGCCAGCAACTGTCAGAAGCCGAGCAACAGCTCCTGCAGTATCAAGTGGATGAATTAGAACAACTGAATTTATTACCGGAAGAGCTGATTGCTTTAGAGCAAGAGCACAAGCAAAGGGCTAATGCCGACCAACTACTCCAAGCCGTGCGCTGCGCCCTACCCGACAACCCACTTGGCGAAGATCCTGCGGCCTGCCTGCAGCGCTGGCAACACCAGTTACAAAACTTTAGCCAGCATAGCCCTCACCTTCAATCGGCGGTAGACATGCTGGCCAGCGCCGCCATACAAATAGAAGAGAGCCAAATAGAGTTACAAAATTTCCTCCAGGGTTTTGATGAAGACCCCGCCCGCTTGCAAACCATAGAGCAGCGCTTAGATCAGATTTATAGCACTGCCAGAAAGCACAAAATTCAAGCAGCAGACTTACCTGAGCACTTAGGTGTGCTGCAACAACAACTGCAACAAAACCAAGATCAAGAAGGGCAATTAGAGGCCATCCATGAGCAGCAATTAGGCCTCACCAAAACTTACCATGAAGCAGCTACCCAGCTCACTAAAGCTAGGCAGGCGGCCGCCAAACGACTTGAAAAAGCGGTGGGCGAGCAGCTGGCTTTGCTAGGCATGCCCAACTGCCGCTTAGAACTCAGCATTCAAACCAAGGACGAGAAACGCTTGCAGCCCCAGGGACGCGATGATATCGAGATTCTCATTAGCACCAACCCTGGCCAAAGTGCCAAAGCCCTGGCCAAAATAGCTTCGGGTGGCGAACTATCGCGCATTAGCCTAGCCATACAAGTGGTTATTGCAACCACTAGCATCACCCCAAGTCTCATCTTCGATGAAGTGGATGTGGGCATTGGCGGCGCCACTGCAGAGATTGTAGGACGCCTGCTGTCGCAACTAGGCCAACACTGCCAGCTATTGTGCATCACCCACTTACCCCAAGTTGCAAGCCAAGCACAACATCATTTACAGGTCAGTAAGTCGAGCAAAGGCGACTCGACGCACACCCAGGTGGCTGCACTGGATGAGGATCAAAGAGTACAGGAGATTGCGCGTATGTTAGGCGGGGTTAAGCTGACTCAACAAACCCTTGCTCACGCCAAAGAAATGCTTGGTACTGGCGCGTTGCTGCATTAGCAGCAGGGGTGGCCAAGCCGTTAATAAAAAGTTAGTCCTTACTTACACCATACAAATAAACCGTACGGCTAGTCAGGTCATAACCCAACTCAGCTGCAATTTCTTCTAGGCGCTTATTCAGTACTGGATCGCTAAATTCTTTAATTTTGCCAGACTTAATGCAAACGATGTGGTCATGGCTACTTTCAGTGGCCAACTCAAACACTGAGTTACCCCCCTCAAAATGATGACGCACCACTAAACCTGCTGCTTCGAACTGGGTGAGCACGCGATACACCGTCCCTAAACCAACATCTTCCCCCTGCTCCATGAGCAGCCTATAGATATCTTCCGCACTCCAATGGTCCCCTTCCGTCGCCTGCTCAAGCATTTGATAGATTTTGACCCGCGGCAAAGTGACTTTTAGCCCTGCTTGACGTAATTCTTGGCTTTCTAATGCCATAGTAATGGTTACACTCTTTAGACTGTTGAGGGATTCAGGTATGATTCTGGGTTACAGACTCAACACACAGATTTGGCTAATGAAACGCTATCTTATCACGTCTCTTTTTATCGCGCTTACTAGTGGTTGCTCCATGATGGACAACCTAAGCTTTCCTGGAGTTCATAAAATTGATATCCAGCAGGGTAATCTCATCACCGATGAGATGGTTGAGCTACTTCGTCCAGGCTTAACCCAAAGCCAAGTGCAGTATGTTATGGGCACACCTTTAGTAGTGGATACATTTAATGCCAGCCACTGGGATTATGTCTACCAGTACAGCTACGGTGACGGGAGTTTTGAAGAGCGCAAACTCAGGGTTGTTTTTGAGCAAGGCCGAGTAGCACGCATAGAACAATAGTGGCTCACCCGCGTTCACTTTTTATGCGTCTTTTAGTTTGGCTTTGGCCGCCGCTTTGGCGGCTCGGTTAGCCCTAGCCTCTTTGGGGTCAATGGTGAGGGGACGGTAGATTTCTACTCGCTGGCCTCGGGTAATCTTTTCTTGCTGAGGCTTTTTAACCGCTTTACCAAAAATACCCATAGGCATGCCTTCAAGCTGCAAATCCACAAAATGATCGACGATACCCGACATTACTGCCGCTTCGTAAATGGTTGTGCCTAAGGGCACTTGCAAAGCGACAATCTTTTGCTCATCCGGCAGCGCAAAAGCCACCTCTACATCAATCATTTCTGCTGATTCTGTCACGTTATTCTCACTTGTATATGTTATCTGCTCGTTTACAAAAAGCGGCCACCATATTGGCCGCTATGGGGCTAAATAAACCACTTAGCGCCTTACCTTTAAGCCCACTCACACCAAACTCCAAAACCATTTCAACTTTACATGCATCATCCCTTAAAGGGGTAAAGGTCCAACTCCCCTTTAGGTAGTCAAAGGGGCCCTCTTGTAACTCTAAACTTATCTTCTCATCTACTAGCAGCGTATTGCGCGTTACAAACTGATAACTTAAACCTGCTTTACTCAAATATAAGCGCGCACTCATGGTGCTCACAGAGACTTCCAACACATCAACCTTGGCGCAGCCATCCAAAAACTCAGGATAACGTCCAACGTCATTTACCAGCGCATACATGCGAGCAGCCGAGTGCATTACCAACGCCGAACGATTTATTGAAGCCACAGCCTTTACTCTTGGGAAAACGCCTATATTAATGTTAAACCAACACCCAATAAAGCAATATCATCAAATATTGCGTAAATGTCACTGCAGCCGATTCTGGCTTAAGGTAGAATGCGTCCATGGCTAAGAAATCAAAAAATCAAAAATCCTCCACCGGCACCATTGCTCTTAACAAGCGGGCAAAGTTTGAATACCATTTAGACCAGCGCATTGAGGCCGGTTTGGTATTAACCGGATGGGAAATTAAAAGTATCCGTGATGGTAGAGCAAACCTTGTGGATTCTTATGTGGTCATGAAAGGTGGTGAAGCCTTTCTAGTGGGTGCCCACATGTCGCCTTTAATGACCGCCTGCACCCACGTGGTTGCAGAACCGCGCCGTGAACGTAAACTTTTGCTCAACAAAAAAGAAATTGCTCGGCTGTTTGCCGCCTCATCACAAACGGGTCATACCATCGTTGCCACTGCACTCTACTGGAAAGGCCATCGAGTTAAGTGCGAGATTGCCTTAGCTAAGGGCAAGCAATTGCATGACAAACGCGCCACAGAAAAAGACCGTGATTGGAGCAAACAGAAACACCGCATCTTAATGAAAGCCTAACTCGGCTGCCTTACACCACCAAGTTTGCGCGGTGCTCTGCCCTACCCCAATCGCCCAAACTAAATCAATTAATTGCCCCTTGCCTCACATAAATAGCAGTTGAAGCCTTGTAACCCACTCAATTAACACCATTATTAGTTCAATGCTGTTATAATCGACAGCTACTAAGGGGATGACTGGATTCGACGTTGGTTACAAACCCTGAGGTGCATGCCGAGAATGTAAGGTTTCTCGTAAATCCCACCTTGCAAAAGTTATAGTCGCAAACGACGAAAACTACGCACTAGCGGCTTAAATCCCGCTTACACTGATCACCGGATGCCTGTAAACGGTCGTGAAGTGGCTCGCAGAACAGGATCGTGTGGACTCCTCGCTCGTGGAGAATACCCTAAAACTAATCGAGATCGCCTTATGCTCCCTGACACTTGGGCCGCGGTAGGTTAAAACAATAAAGTGATCTAAGCATGTAGAGCTGATGGCAGAGGACTGGCGGACGGGGGTTCGACTCCCCCCATCTCCACCACACACGAGTTTCAAGGATTATTATTGAAACTCAAAATTAGCCTCGTTACCCTGTTAATAAAGGGTTGCGGGGCTTTTTTATGCCTGTAGCATTCTCATAGAGCCTCGTGCAGCATTGCCCAAGC
>Ga0307488_10000505_pt1:0-7500 | contig 32349 bp, 17 predicted proteins | sample SB02metaG_FD_202248 | JGI IMG/M metagenome (GOLD analysis project Ga0307488, IMG submission 202248) | Sea-ice brine microbial communities from Beaufort Sea near Barrow, Alaska, United States - SB 0.2 | ecosystem: Environmental > Aquatic > Marine > Coastal | place: USA: Alaska | collected...
TGCTCAACTGTGCTTTTTAGTTAAAACAAGCTAATTCGTTTGTTCTAGTCCGGTAAAACCTACTATTTGTGAGATTTCTTACTCTGATTTCATTTGTTTCACTCACTTTTTCTATCTTTTTCTGCATTCTTTCCTTACACTCTTTCTCTGTAGGTTAAGCCTATTTCCCTCGATTTCTCTATTGCAATAGCTCTGTTGCCAAAGAATAGCTAAGTTGCCAAAGAAGGTCAATCCCGTTCTGCCAAGCGATAAGCTGTGCCATTCTTTCCTTCTACAGAGTAAGGAGTTTTCAAGCAAGAGTTCTCCCAAATACAGTAGTGGATAACAGCAATAAGTAGTTGATAGCAAAAAACAGTTCAAGGCAGAAGTCTCTTGAGAATGCAAAAGGCCTGCAAACCTAGTTCACACGAGTGGATTCTTTCACAGCGTGCCTTTATTTACGCTAAAAGCAGTCTCATCAGCAGTGAAAGTTCCTAGCCGAATAAAAAGTTTCTGAAGTCAAACCTAGCGGCCTTGCAATGATAAGTAGTCCAGTCTAAGAAGAAGTGTTGTGATAATAAAAAATACTAGCCGAAAAAGCGGTTCCATTCGAATACTCTGCTGCGAGAAAGAGGTAGATCTTATTAATCGACAATCTGAAAGTCTTTGTCATAAAGGGACATAAAGAAATAAAACAATAACAGGTCTTTGCAATACATCAGTATTCTTCTACAACAAGAAGAAGAGGCAATACATAAGTATTATTCATAAAGGCAATATCTCTACACACCACACCTGAAAAGAAAATACTGAACAATACAATACTTATGCTCACTACACTCTTGATCAGGAAGTACCAGCTCCTCATAAGTGAGACAACAGAACAGAAGTAGAAGCTACCGGATTCACGCCCGCTAAGAAAACCTCTTCTTCTTTAGATCCTGAAAAAACGAAAATAAGTAAGAAGGAGCAGTAGTAGTAGGAAGACTTAAGTGACTTCGTTCATTTACGTTGAGATAGACGAGTAACTACTTTTTTCTATCTACGGTCACCGCGGAGGGCAGCCTTCACGATGAGCGATTGCTGTTCGCTCAGCAGCGCCCTCTTCCGCATTTCAAGAATGCGGATTTTGTTCCGAACATCAAGTATATGATTTTCTATCCAAACTACTGGATTGTGTTTCCAAACTACTGGATCGACGAAAGAGAGAAACATAGGCTCCCGGATGAGATCCAGGCTTTGCTCTAGTTCGAGCTTCTCGTTTTCTATATTTAGAATTTCTTGAGGAATGATTGCAAGTCTTGCAGCGATACCCATGGCTTTGACTCTTTCTTTCTTGTCCCGCAAAATAGAGAGTGCGCCGAAGCTTCTATTTATAGGCGAGCCTATTCTTTAGCAGAATAATTTCTTATTATAAGTCCTTTTTTTAATAGACTGTAACATAGATAATTTGCCCAGAATTCATGTCCTCCATTAGTGCGAAAAAGAATGAATCCCTTGAGTCCGGCCCCCCCGGGTATCGACACGCGGCTTAATCCCGATCACATCCTGAGGCAATAATAGAGCGAATAATTAAAAGAGTACTCCACCACGAGCAGCGAAAGCACGCTCAGCCAATCCTCACTCGACGGCTCCGTCCTTGCTTAGGAAAAAGCCGAACCACTCGCAGATGGATCTTTTTTTTTCGACCTTTACAGCTCACTCTGTCAGTCCACTAACACCACACATATTCACGTCATGAAAGAATAGATTCCAGATAAAAAGTATACTAGCACATATTCACGTCATGAAAGATTAGATTCCAGATTTAGGGTATAAAGTATACTATCACAGATTCATCCTTGAGTGCGTGAAGATAGGGCAAGGTAATGCGGAGAATGCCACGACTCTTATATGTTTCAAATCGGGATGGCATGTGTCATTTCTTATAAGGGTCAGGGGCGTAGCGAGAGAGAGAGATAGCTAACCTAGCCATTGGCGGAGAGAGGGAGGCAACTGAAGCTTTTAGAGTCGGGTTTAGGTCTTCTTTTTGCTTGCCAGAATCCATCAACAGGGGTTTCATAGGGAGGTATTTATTCCATAAAGTTATCAAGTTATAGTGGAATTACCAACCGGACTGGCTTTCTCCAAGAGAGGGTTTTGTCTTTTCCGCTTCCTCGCGCAAAGAAAAAAAATAGAATCTCTTCTACGGCTCCACCCACGAATCTAGGTACTGAGAGACCTCACAGCTAACCTCATTCCTCGCTTCATAAGCACATTGTTTAATTACCCTTGATTGTGTTTTTAGACCTCTGGCATCCAGATCAACGAAAATGCTCATCTTGTGGCTCTATTCTCCTGTTCTCCGTTTGAATACTACCCTACCGGGTAAGGTGGCTCGGTAAAGAAAGAACCGACGGGAGAGAAGATGGCCTAGCTCGCGGGGAGAACTACGGAAACAAGAAAAGGTGGCCGGGCTTAGAATGAGGGGAAGGGCTGTCTTCTTTCTCTTGGTTTCAATTCTCCTATTGGTATTGCCGAGTCTTCTACTTCAACGTACGGATTCAAGCCCAGTAGGTCCACTCCGACTTAAAAAGAACCTTGCTTCAAATGTCCATTGGGAGTTCTAACAGATGGTAGCTTCTATAGCGGATGTCGCCGCTGGTCTTTCTATACTAGAATCTGTAGTCTAGTCTCAACTCAAAGCTTCGCTTCTGACAGGTTTTCATTTTCTTTTTTTACTATTGATTATAGACCGGGCAGAAACTGTCAAATGCGATTCTTTTTAAGATGATTTTCCGGTTGATCCGATCTATTTTCCCGGCTTCTCACCTTACCTTACTACTCTACTGGATTGGAATAAAAGAAAGATCTTTCTCTTGAACTATAAACTAGAGGCTGACAGTTTTCCTTTCTCTCCAAGAATTTCAATAGGAGAAGATGCTGGTCTAGCTTTTACTTCGGCGCCTACTTCCTTACTTCTCCTTGCTACTCCTTGAGTACTCTGACTCGGCGGCAGACTTTCCTATTACGTTACGTCATCTGGTTTTCTATGACAATGGGAAGTGGACTCAGGGGCTGGCTCTACGACTAACCTCCTAACCAATCTGTCACATCATAGAAGGATGCCTAGCTGAGACAACGCTTGTGCCAAGTAAGAACAACTCACTCACCGAGCTTTCCATCAATCTTGCGTGGCAGCAATAAGCGGAGCGACGAGAAGCCTTCTTCTTCTACTGAATTTCATTTCTTTTTTCATAAAAAAATTCGTAATTCGAACGAAGTCTGTGTGACCGGCTGAGTTGGATTCCTCTCGTCGAACTGGGACATTTCCCGAGATTAGAACTCCCCAGTCCTTAGATTCGGGAATAAGGAAATTCGATGATACACGACGATAGAAAAAAAAAATGACTACTCAACAAATTAATGAAAAATAGATTATAGAATCTTGAAATGCGGATTTGAAGTCCAATTAGTCTATTTCGTTTCGAGAAAAAAGCGCTGTCCTCTTTCGCTAGAAACACTACAACAATAGAAGCACCCTTCTAGAGATAAGAATAGCAAATGTTTTGAGGCACTGATGGAAGCATGCCAAGGTGAAGTTGACGATCTCTTTAGCGTTTATCCTTCTCTTCATCTTGCCCTATGTGCTCATGCTGTGAGTGCCGCAGGATGATTTAGTTCAGATCGAGTGCTTGACCCCTTGAGGTGAGGAGGGCATATTCTTCAGCATCTCTCTTGTCGGATCGTATCCCCGTGACCACGTCGTCAAAGAGACAGTCTTTCTTTGGTTTGGCCCACCGATTTACCGTCGTTGGTGACACTCTTCTGAGCCCCTAGATTCGCCGAAGGATGAGATCTTGCCTATGCTGTAGTGTAGGATGAACAGGAAAGTTCTCCTCCATTGAGACCCCACCGCCGTGGAAAACTACTACTTTTTATTATTGAAAAAAAAGAGCTTTGTTATCTTACTTGCTGGCTAGTAAACGCTACCCCTATACCCTTGAAAACTTGTTTACTTTTGAGGGACGGAGTTTACTTAAATTCAAGAGGGACTTAAAGGATTTCTAACTTCACTGTCCTGCTTACTCATTGGATGAATTGACAGAGTCTCTTGCCCTTTACCTTGGATATACACAAGATTGCTCATTCGCTGTAACCACTAGTTCTAGAACTGAATAGGAAAAGCTATATGGCACTCAAACAGAATGGATAGCAACTGAAACTCCAAGAGGTAGTATACTAATAGACTTTTTTTCCTAAAAACCGGCTTTCCTAAGATGCCTATTGGTCTAAGCTTTATATCTATCCTATCGCTCTCTTGCTTAAATTAACTTCCTTCCTTAACTCAGATCTAAATGGCTTCCTTTGGATCGACATTAACTTAGGCGTAGAAAGAGGTCAAAGCACGGGCATGGAAAAGGGATTATATGGCGTGCTGGGCTGGATGAAAGAAGCAACTACGCCTACAATGAGAATAGCAGGACTCCCACTAGCTGACAGAGAACTCCCAGCCAAAATGAAACTGGACTTCCAGCAATAGCAGCAATGTCACTAGAACCTTTCATACTGGAGAATAACTAGAAGTTTATGGGGAATACAACCCTTAAGGTTTGGCTGTCAGACTTTTCTGCGTAATTTGAATTATTCATTTCATTGCTCGAAGCTGGCTCGTATTTCAGGTTTTCCTAGCGTATGTAATGTCTGGCCGCCCCTTCCTTGTTCAGGAATTCCTGGCCATGGGCGGTATTCACTTTATATCGCGTTCACAAGCTTCTTCTGGCGTACGTAATGTGAGGTCTTTCCTTCGCTCCGCTACTAGTTCTCCTGGGCCAAGATTGATTTGGGGCATCATGTTCAATTGTGAGTTGGACAGTTCGTTCCGGATCTGCATAGTCAGAAAATCTCGTTCCAACCGGTCATGAAAGTTAGTGGAAGTGTATGACTGCTTTCTTTGTTAGGTGATTGATAGACTTTCGTTTTCCATAACTCTCGAGCTCATTCATCGTAGAAAGCGTGCATTGTGCTCTTCCTATCGTCGTATAAAGGTGTCTGTTTTTCAGTTGGTTGGAAGGAAGCTCGAAATTCTTGGTTCGGTTAACCTCGATATATTGATTTTCCGGGACACTCTCCATTACTGCCTAAGGTGCTGGAAAGAGGTAGAAAGTAGGCCTAGGGTGGGCCTAGCGGATTTTCTCATCCTCTGCTCGTAGCGTAGGGATCAGGGGCACCGACCAGAAGCTAGACAGAAGAATGACCTTATTTTCCTTTACTCTCCATTCCATTTGTCCTTCAACCGGATTAATGGTCAACGACATTTACAGCCTTTCCTTCACACAAGGTTTTTAATCCATCTCCCCTGCTTAGGACAGTAAGGGGAAGTAGCGATATTCCGATTCCTTCGTGGGGAATCAACGAAGGCAGCCGGTCCAGCTGCTTTAGTACTTAAGTTAACGCCCCAGCCCTTATCCCGCGATGAGAAGGTAGATGCGGTAAGCCAACTCCTATCCTTCTTGCGGAAAGGGCATTCAATGCCATCTGAATTCCCTTCCTTGCTTCGAGGAGCAGGTCGAATAGTCAAAGAAGGGGATGGCTAATTCCAGGAATAGAGTAGCATTCTCAGGCACTACCCTCAGTTGCAGCCTCAGTCCATATAAAACAGTCAATCTACCAGCTGCAGAGGCTGCAGATACATGTCCACCACCTGTTTATCTACTACCATAAGCGGGAGCAGTTGCTGGTAAAGAGTGTAGTGAGGGCTTTCATTTGCGCGTTAAGGGCAGTTTCTGTTATAGCACTAGAAATCAGTGCCGTTAGTCCCTTCTCGAACAGCAGTTTTAGCAATTGAATCAGCTGTTTCCTAATAGACTAGGCTGTTAGCAGGATTTGCTGGCGAGACAGATGAGGAGGCATAGAAGGAGCAATTCCATTATGTGCTAAAGGCTGCGGAATAAGAGCTCTTAGTCCTTTCGGCGTAGAGAACGAATCCTCTGTTGCAAGAAGAAGGGCAATGCCGATTGTAAGGTTAAGTATTACGTACGTCAAAACCAGTCAGTGACTCATTTAAGTGTTGTGCGAAAAGGTAGCCTTTTGGCAACTGCAACCATCCATAGCGGGCGACGGAAGATCAATAGGCTGTTTTTTCATAAGTTGATAAAAGGAGAGAGCAGCTTAATGAGAGAAGTAGCAGTGAGGGCGCTAAGCAGGTGTCAAGTTAATTGGTCTGAGAGCCAAGCCAGCTTTCAAGTAGTAAAAAGCAGGCATTAAAGTAGGTGAGTAAGTCAAGTTCTCTATATGCTTGAAGCTGATTACGCGCCTTTGTTGCCTTCTGTCTTCTTCCCTTTGGTAGTTCTGTTTCCAGCTGAGGAATTGGAATAAATAAGTAAGGCTAACTAAAAGAGAGAAGAGGGTCTACAGTCATTCTATCTCAACACTGAAGAATAAGACGTCTATCCTTACTCTTGCATTAAATAGAATAATCAGAAAGGGAGGGGAGTATAGATAATATAATATAAGGAAGCGCCCAGGCAAACCCATAATAAGGCTGATGAAAGCGAAGCAGAATTGAAAACACATAAGGTACACTCTTAATCCTTACAGCACATCTTGACTAAAAAGAAAGGAAGGATAAAGTAAAAGAAGGACTCGAAACAAGCAGATATAGAATATAAAGATGAAAGATTGAATGCTTTCTCAGAGATAGATTTTTACTTTGAAATTGCTTGGGCTTGAACAAAGCCATTCTTCGCCTTTCTTCGCTAGTTCGCTTTAGTACATAGGGCAATACTGAATTCTATCTTTTGCTTAGGCTTTCAACACTTATTTGATTCTTCTCTTGATTATTTGCTTTCGCCCTAGGCAATCTCTTTGCTTGCTTGAACTTATCTAGTTTTGTCGGACAACCTCGCTCTCTGCCAACAGTGGCCAATTTAGTAGGATAGAATGTTTAGTAGAGGCTAGTGGAACTGAATAGTAGCTGGCCTATGCTGTTTCAAAGGGTAGGCAAGCTTCGTCTCGGAACTCACCGTAGTGGAAATCGGTAACGCGGGTATAAAGTGGAGTTTTTCTGACATTCTCGTAGCTAACTGTCATTGTTCTGACAGGTAGTAGGAGTAGGAATTGACAGATAAAGAATCTAGTGGTAGGCAGTAGACAACAGTCAAGAATGAGATTGACTTTCTATTTCATTCAATAGAATGCTAAAGTCATTGGCACAGTTACAAGCACCTCTCATTCATCTGTGATCTTGTAAGGATGGCCCTTTCCTGGTCTTGGATTAAACCTCAGCTCTCCTAATTCCGTCTATAGGTGGTTCAATCTTATAAGTTTAGCTTAGGTACATCGATTCAATCCTGCCCCAGGCGTACCGTACCTGAGACAACCCTTTCCTCACCCGAGAATTGCATTTCCGCTTCAGCTTCCTGACATCCAACTTTTTCTGGATCCCTTCTCTTCTAGGCAAGGATCCTTTCTCCTCAGGGTTTTCCTATAGAAAGAAAAGAATCTCAGACGGCTTTCATTAGATTATGCTTCCTTGCCCGT
>Ga0307488_10000505_pt1:15000-32349 | contig 32349 bp, 17 predicted proteins | sample SB02metaG_FD_202248 | JGI IMG/M metagenome (GOLD analysis project Ga0307488, IMG submission 202248) | Sea-ice brine microbial communities from Beaufort Sea near Barrow, Alaska, United States - SB 0.2 | ecosystem: Environmental > Aquatic > Marine > Coastal | place: USA: Alaska...
AAGGATAGACCATCTCTCCGATCTGGTATAGGTTCCTGGCAACAACATTTCTAGATGGCTGGCCAAAACTTCATGATGCCCGGATAACGAGAGTGCATACATCAAATGGTTCACAAGGTCAGGATCCCATTTTATTTCTTGGAGGGATAGCTTTCTTGTTAGTACGAGTAATAAAAAAATTGCTTCCTCTATGTTGTTCCCAGGGGTTAACAGGTTCCCTTTCTGACCAAATTCTTCAGGAAACTTCACTTCAACACCACAATACAGCAGAGTCACTGCCAAGTCTTTTTGTAAGTTGGCGGACCTTTCAGAATCCAAATTCCATGGCTTTGCAAGAGCTCTCCGATATGCAATGATGGCTTCTTCGAAACAACAGCTTCTCATCCACAGTTTGGGAAGATATTCTAGAGCTGAATGGAATATGTCCATTAGCTTACCCGTCAGGAACACCATATGGCCATGCAGACTCAACTATGTCTATGATGGTTTTGCATTCTTCCGCAGCATCAGCCATGTCAAGATAGCATGAAGTGAAACTCTGACGGATGCAACAAAGCTCTTTCAGATGCAAAAGTTATCAATATGAAGCATAACAGCCTTTTACTCCGTTTTGTCAAAAACATATTTTTCACTAAAACAAAATAGCTAGGACCGCATATATAGGACAATAGGAGATTTGCAACGCTTCTGGAACTACTATACCCATTTCAGATGGCAATGCTAAAGTACAATACAAGAAAGCACATTGAAAAGAAAAATCTAGTTAATACCTGTTACTCTACCAAGGCCTTCCAATGACTTTGCTTTAAGCAATATGGCCTCTAGAAGCAAGCTTACAGAATGCATTGACATATGCATTAGCATTCCGTTCACTTGTGAGGTTTTCCTTCTTGAAGAACGTGGAGGCACTCTAGACTTGATACTTTCAGCAATAGCACTGGTCATTCGTGGCCTCAAACTTCTTATATCAATTCCCTGAAGAACCAGCAATGCTGCATCAAAATTTCCTCTCTGATGTTTCCAGTCTACCTAACAATGCCCGGGCCTCCTGTTACACAGAAAAATAAATCTATCAATTAGCAAATATAAGAAACACAAGATAGCCAAATTTCCTCGAAGATTGAAGGGGTGCAGCAAACCTCATAATTTAATGAAAGGGTTTCTCTGAGGTCTGATTCTACTTCATTTACTTGGCTATCATCAGGCGTTGTTTCTCGACTTGCTATCTTTGAAGAAGAGCCATTTGCTGAGAAATCACGTGTCGCAAGAGATTCTGGCGATCGAGGAATATCTTCGAACCTGGATTGGTCCCCACTGCAAGTGCATAACATGATCGCAGACATTGTCTGCTTGCAGATAACTTCACTAAATTTATATAAATAGCTCTGTCTCTGTTAGGATCTTCCTTTGGGACCAATGGTATTGGACATACAATCAGGTACACTGCAGGACATCGCAACAATAAAAATAGGAACTCTGAGTGCACATTTCAGAAAACAAAATCAAGAGTAAACACATACAAGGTCTATATAAACAGACAGCACAATCAAAAAATTCTATGAGCACAGGCAGATTTAGCAGTTCCCTTTTCCCAATGGTTCAAATTAAATAAATATAAACAAATACAGCTCCACTGTTTAATGCTTAGCAACCTGTTGAAGCTAACAGCTAGGCAGGCGGACCATCCAGGTCAAAAGAACTACTAGGCAGGCCATCCAGGTAGGCGGGTAATTCTCTCCGTATGGCTGGAAATGCATGCTCTCACTTCGAGTTTCAATTCAATCTTATCGCAAACGCACTACTATGCTATATCTAGGAAAAGCGGCAATACAAAGCCAAGATCTTACTTACTAATAAGTTAATTAAGGCTAATCCGTCCGCACAACTGGTAAAGCTTTCCCTGTCTCTTCGGGAATACAAGACAAATCAAAGAAAAAGTAAATGCAAGACAACCAGAAAGGAATTCCTATGTATGAGTTAGTTCGATTCAATACTCGGACTGGTATATATAAGTGCTCATCACTACTCGACTCAATCTACTATAGGTAGGTAGAGAGTAATTCTCCGAAAGAACTACTAGTCAAATATGTAGGTAGGGCTTGGGCAAGTAAGTAAAGTAGGCATGAGTTATCTTTTCCTACGGCCTACCGAGTCAATCTATTCGGACAAGTAAATAAGTCTGGGCATTCCTTCACTTCAGGTAATTCGATAAGTAACTACGTTCATTCAATGCTAGGGCTCTCCACTTTTTGTGAAATTACAAAGGGGAAAAATGCTCTCTATCTATTCCAATATAGACTTGTTTGTGGACCTACCTTCTTTTAGTTAGCAAGTTCGTAAGGCAATACAAATCCAAAAAGCTAGGAATTGAACCAACCCACTTGAAATTCTCGTAAAGAGAGAGTGAGTGTTGTTTTCTAAAACTGGATATTTTATAGCCATTTTCAGTGCATCTAGATCAGAAGCCTGCGTGCGGGCTCTTTCTTAATTTCATGTCCGTCCCTCACTCGGGCTACTCAAAACTCTGATTCAGGAAAGAAATGCTAAACAAAGAAATGAGCAGTCCCCATAATTTCAAGTAATGAACTGTCATATCCAATCCGTAATTAACTGGACCAGCAAATGCGCCTGTTCTGGCAAATGCGCCTGCCTGCTCTGTTAGTTAGGTAAGTAGCAAATGCGCCGCCTGTTAGGTAAGTAAGATTTCGCCAACAATGCTTTAGCCAACAATGGTAAATCCTGGTACGAGTTCTTATCTTTACTCGGTGAGGTCAATCCCTACACTTATTACCCATATAGAAAGAAACTTAGCGTAGCGATTCCGTATCTAGTTTGTGTCTTATTATTCAACTATTTGGTGTGGTGGAGAAGAAAAACGAAACCGCGCGATTGAATCCACATCTGAGCGTCTTTTTTTTCGGTATGCCTCTCCGCGAGCAAGGAGCGCCGCGAGGAGAGCGAGAGAACGAAGTGAGAGCCTTTGGTAATGAAAGAATTCGTTTACTTATCTATCTGCTTTCTTCTAAGCATTCTATTGTCTATGAGTGTAGTTGCAGTAATATATTCCAAGGCTTCCACCCGCCCGGATGGGTTCGCCCCTACCACAATTCGAAAGTATGTTCTCGTTCATTTTGTTTCTGAGAGCCGCATAGCCGTTGGTCCGCTAGAATTGCAAAAGCGGATCCAGACATGTTTTCCCGTTAAAATCCTCCTGATAAAGGAGACTCAACCGTCTCCTTCTTATTACGAGATAACTATGGGGATTTCTTCTTTGAATGCTTCCAAACATACATCCCAGAAGGTTCTCCGGAGCCCGGAATTCCCCAATGTATGCATTTCCTTCAAAAAAGGATGGAAGTCCGTTCTGCTACACTTTGTTCATGTGAACCAGGAGCAGGTTACTATTTTTGGAGCAACCTCTCTAGCAGAAACTAACAATCTTATTCAGAAGGAAAAGACCCGGCATAAACTATCAATAAAAGGTAGGGGTGCGCAATTAGGAAAAAACCAAAATAGAAAGGGTTGGGCCATCTCTGCGAGGTATTTTTCCTTACGTAATACTCTAATTGCTTGCCTTATTTTCAACGTGATTTCATGGCTTTTTCGGTGGGAATTTCCCTATTAAATACTAAAGGAGCGAGCTCTAGTTAGATACTTCTTTCTTTTTTTCCCGAGCTGATTGCAGTCTGTAAACCAACCGTCAATCTCCCACTTCACTTGTTGTGAAATAGATCAAGCCAAAACGAAGCATTGGCCCCGACCCCATTCTCGCTTAGATAAACTCCCTCTCCCTGCTGACTTGTTCTGAGATCTGGCAATGGGCCTAGAGCAGGTGGTGGTGAGTATGACTAATCGAGCTCCTCAATTGCCGAATTCTTGATTCGGTGGGAACCTTACCGCTGCGCGCCTTAACCATCGATTACAGATTCAAGTTAGCCCAGTGTGGTTCCTTGGAAAAGTAGTTCAAATCGAACTCAAAAGCAAAACTAGGCAATCCAACTTCCATTGATGCAGCTTCCCTGTAACTAGCTAGCATAGTATCGATTTCTTCCTCTTCTTCTTCTAGTCCGAGAAAGCCTGTCTTCCCCGAGAAGACAGTCTTCTTCCTCTCCTTTCCGCGAGGGTATGGATTCCTGTGGTCTATGACGGGCTGTCCCTATTGTAGGTATTCCCACGCTGTCCATTATGTGCGTGCTTGAAAGAGATACTCCAATTCTAATAATGGTGCTCACACTACGGTATGGCCAACAGGTCGGGATGGCAGGAGAAGAAGCTGGCACACCAACCTATTCGGATAAGTGTAGAGAAGAAAGGAAGGGGAAATCTTTCAAAAGAACTTTTCCATAGATAGGCGTACTATGGATGAATTCCCACCTCCTTGGAGGAGTGAATGCAAGGACCACTAAAAAACAGATACTTTACCGAAAAGCCTTTGCTTCTTCTTTCGATTGGATAGAAGCTCATACTCGACTTCAACAACTGGCTTGGCCAAATCCCCAGCTCCTGTCCTTGAACTAGGTCCGGAAATAGAGCTTGGGGAGAAGTCTTGTAACTTACTTCCCACAAATCTTCCTTGTAGGCTGGCTAGCTGTGATAACTTTCACGAGTCGAAAACAGATAAATCAACCTTGCGCTTCCCCTGTCAGTGACACCGGGGCGAGGTACGAAAAAGCTAAAACTCCCTTGTCTTCAACTATGAACTTACATCTATCGATAACACGGGCTTCTTAGGTCAATCACATCCCCAGGAACTTCTAACTGGCCTAGCAAGGACGGGCATCTTTCATCAATTGATTCGATTTAACGAGAGGCTCGGAGATGGTATACGTAGAATAGGGGAAAGTCAAGACAAACTTCGGTCAATTTACGTTTTCAAAACTACAGCTATCTTGCCCAGAGTCCCAGAGCTTAACGGAACTCTTGTTTACTATAAGAGAAGAGAAGAGAAGAGAAGAGAAGAGAAGAGAAGAGCCCACCGCTTTATAAGTGCTTTCCTCTCTCTTTCTTTCGAACCATAAACTCCGAAGCGGTTTCACTTTACCATACTGGAGAAGGGCTTCACTCGCGCCTTGGGGACAGAACTAGAGTACAGAACTAGCTTCCTCTGTACATATCGTTTTCGGGTAATAATACTATCATTGAGAAAGAATAGATAACGACTATCAGGCATATGACTGATTTCTATATGGGTGTGGGCTCATACTCTCATTTTATCCTTGCTCGCTGTTCCCGACAGGAATACGTCACTTAAAATAAGCTATTGACGTCTTAGTTCCGACCTTGTCTCCTTTCTTTCTTTTGTTCACCGGTGCAAGGCAAGGGCGGAGCTCTCTTATGTTCATCTTCCACGCCTGCCCGCATCCCAAGCACTAAATGAGTGAAATCCAATCCCGGAAAAAGGCTCTCTTGCATCTTTTGCTTCCCCACCCGGCCTCTATTCTAGATTCACCGTCTTCGGATGCATCAGTTTATTATGCTTATGCCTAATCTTAATACTGGCTAGTTACTTCAATTACCTTACCCCACTGCCCCCTGCGCCCACTTCCTCGGACGAGTTATATTCCTTTTTTGCTATTACCCCCGGTCTCTGCTTCTTCTATATCTGATGATACCTTAGCCGAGGACTAAAACGACTACGAGGAAGAAAACGAATGAAGGACGATTTCCTTTAGCCGGTGGTGGCTACCTCGACTCCTATAACAAAGAAGAACAGTGTCCCGTACAGCCAATCTAGACTAGACGAAGAAGTTTCGATTGCCTGGCCAATCAGAGTTCATCAGGGGAGTACTATCTTCCCTTCCGGTGCCATCTTCCTAAACCTATCTTCCTGAGCGGGATTTCTCCTACCCTTCATTGCATTGACTGAACTCGCTTACGCTCTTCCCACTGTTCGCTTACGATCTGATCCTTCTTTCCTTCCACGGATGCGACTAAAAAGAGAGTAGCTTCTCCTGCTCGCCTTGTTGAAACTAGTCATTCTGTTTCTGCTGTGGCTGGTTTATCGGCTGCTCCAACTGTCCAATCTGTCCCAACAGAGTTAGGCATTCCTTCTGAGCTAGCTAGGGAGTCAATAGCAAGACCGGGTACAACAAGCCTATTAGAGAATGAAGTAGCTCGAGTTCGGGGTTATCTCTCCTAAATAGAGGTTCACTTCGACTTTACTACTTTCCAGCCAACGCACTCTACTCAAATTGAAGGAAATTGTTTGGCCCCTATTCTATTTATTTATTAAGGGAGGGTACTCATAACGTTGAATCACTGTTTTTCATTCCTAATGTTCATCTCAAGCTGGCTTCGACATCTGGTTATCGTGTTTCTTTCTCCTCCTTTTCGATCGCTTGCTCTCGTGCTTGCAACCGATGATTCACTTGTTTAACCTGACCTTGAGGAATCACTTCGCTCAGATGAAAGGCAAACGAGCTTTTCGGAAGGGCTTGTCTTGTCCTCCCGTTGGTTGCATCGCTCGTGCTCCCTATCGAGGGATCACTCGCTCTTCTCCCTCTGGTCGGTGCTCAAGGAAAAGCAAATTCTAAACGATCTAAATGATCTCTCTCTACGAAGTTTTATTTCACTTAGGATGTGGCAACCATGCTCAAGTTCAGGTCTTGATTCAATGGTCCAATGCAGCACCAGAGGATGCAACTTGGGAAGATGCTTCTTATATTCATAAACAGTTTCCCGCCTTTCTAGCTCAACCCTTTCTCCTAACTCCATTCATTCCTTATTTTAGAAGAACAAAGATGAGTTCAAAAGACAAAGATGAGAGCACTGGTGATTCAGTAAGTTGACTACTTTGTTCGCACTTTCTATTTGCGTAAGAAAAGTATGCTCCTTTCCCTCCTCCAACTGCCAGAGTTCACTAGCGCGAAAGAAAAATAGATGGATTGAGCGACGGGACATTAACCAACCTGGATTTAGCCCTCCTCTCTACTATCTACTGGCTAGACCTCATACTACTGGCTAGACCTCATATTAGACCTAATCCTGCACCTCCACCACCACAACCAAGACCCAATTCAATATCTTAATAGGAAGAATGTCTTGATCCGGAAATTCTCGTACCAAAAGGAAAGAGTAGAGAAACCATACTCTGGCGCATAGTTAGTGGTAGAATGCTTATTGAAAAAAATAGAGGGTTTAGTAATCTCCTGCTACGATAAAGAATTAGTATAGTAAATGGATGAATAAGATTTCTCTCGATTTAGAATCGGATTTGGCGGCATGGCCAAGCGGTAAGGCAGGGGACTGCAAATCCTTTATCCCCAGTTCAAATCTGGGTGTCGCCTGACCCACTAAATACTTTTGATTTCTTATTATCATAAGTAGTGTTCGAGATCACAAGGCTAGAATGTCTTGTGTGCGAAATAGTGCCATTGGTTAGTGAAGTTAGCTGACAATCGTCATATCATATCCATAGTCTAAGGACTCTAAAGAAGATAGTGAACCTGAGGCTGTCTCCAATCCCACGAGTCCAATAGGAAGAGCTAGTCCTCTAAAGTAAAGTAGGCGAATTCTGGCTAAATAAAAGAATTCTTACTTTCACGGCCATCAAACATTCCAAGACATCTCTTCAAGACTATCCGACTCAGCTCTGCGTAGGCAGAGCCAGGAACTAGATCCGTATCCCATGATCAGTAATCTTACAATTACACAACCACCAGATCCTTTAGGTTTGTTCGATCTATCGATAACTGATAGACAGACGCCTTTGACACTTCCTCCAGGTGGAGTTGATTAACACTCTCATGGTTGGTCGATGGAAATAGCAAGACGAGACAGACATGATAATCTGATAAATATATGTGGTGATCCCTTAAGCAATATCTAATAATTAAATGTGTCCAAGATTCAATTGATTGGTTGAAGCCAAGGTCTCGAGCTAGTCCATCTTTCTATATGATATTATTAATAATGCGCAGCACCAAGCCAGAAATTGGGGAATGAATTGAATCGATTGCCTTCCTTTCCTGAATAGCTGGACGGACAAGAAAGATATTGGTACTTAACTGTAGGGACACAAAAGCTCTGAATCCTTCATTTGATGAATTTATAATCGAAGCAAGCGAGAGATAAACAAAAGGTTAGGAGTTTGGAATGACAACTAGTCACTTCTTGCTGAAGATCTGTTCAGTGAAGGAAGCTTCACTATGATGTGTTAATGCCAATGGAGGATATGTTGCATGTTTGGTGTCCAAAGAAATGAGGATACTGGAACTAGCTTCTGGGGTCCAAGGATACCTCCGCCTTTCACTTTCATCTCTTGATACCGAAATTCGCCTAAGGTCTGGCCTTCTACTCTACTTTGATTCAGATTCATTTGTCGAGAGATAGTGGATAGAATGAATAGTAGAAGTTCCGCTGTAAGCAGTTACGAATGGGGAGGGTATCATTAAACCCAGTCTTCGCTTAAGACTTATCTAGTTTTGCTCCCTACTCTCAAGTAAGTAGAAGGGGAAGGGATAAACCTAAACTCTGACCTATGCTGTTGGTCAGAGAAATCCTCCTCTTTTAATAGAACTATGCGATTTTGACAACAATTTAGAAAAAGAGGGATGGTAGAAGTCCTTGCGAGGTAGAGCAAGACAAACGGATCTATCATTCCGCAAGAAGTTTCCTTTTCAGGGTAATAAGAGGAGTGGTGCCTTTAGATTGATTTTCTTGTCTGTCTTTGAATGAGAGATGCATAAACTAAAGAAAAGATATGCCCATCTGGATGTTCCAAATAAATCAAGGTGCTATTACTAGGGGCGATCCTCTTTTGGTGGGGCAAAGGGAACGAAGAGAAGAGGTTTAGTATAAGAACAGAGGAAGGGTTGGAAAAAGATGAATCGGACTTGGCAGATTGAACTGAAGACTATAAAGAAGGAGGAAGAAAGCCCATAATTATCATGTATGACAAGGTTGTTCTTATCATGGTGAAACTGTTGGAAAAAGGTTACTGTGATTTTCTATCTATTAGTTGACTACGGAGCTTCTTCATCCCGACCTATCTATATGTGAAAAGCACTCCGCCAGAATCCTCGTAGTAGTAAGTCGTGGGTTACAAGCTGTCCCTTCCGAAAAGCTCGTTTGCAATAGATATAGGGTTTACCAACATCAGGCATGGACATAGACACCAGATCATTTTGATAGAAATGAGGTAGACTGGAAGCTGAAGCCAATAGACCAATGGAACTAATCAATCACTTGCTTTCCCGAACTGGACAGCAGGATTTTATCAGCACTGGACTTGAATCGCGTCGATGACTCTAATCTTTAGAGACAGAAGCAGATGGGAGAAGGTTGGATATGGATCATGATCAAGTCTACCTCGTAAGCCACTTAAAGATCTTTGAGCAGCTCGAGAGAGAAATCCGTCTTCATTGGTACAAAATAACCTTCGCCCCCCTTTTTTGTTATGGGATGGTGGTTCCTGTCTATCAACTAAGGTTAGAAATTGATTATATAAGAATCTAGTAGATCACGCACCTATTGTATTTAGTGTGATCTTGTGGGAGAGTAAGGCAACGAGTGAGCTACGATTGAGACTCCTTACGGATGTTAGGTTTTTCGAATCACCGATTCCATCGATCGAGAAAGTAAGCAGCAGGCACGAGTAGACCGACTGATAGCAACGGCGAATCAACGCCCGACCCGGCTCTTTTGTCCTTTTGTTCGCAGAAGGGAGATCCTGTGCGCTAGCTATATCAGTTATGGATGGAGCCCTCACTCAACCGACCTGCTACCTGGAAATCCCCAATGCACCAATGTACCAAAGGCACTGTACTTTGAATAGGAAACACTTCCCTACTTCACTTCCTAATTAATAAAGTAGGAGGTATTCGAGTACGGAGGTACTAGACCGTGATTCTGGTCCTGATGCGGACACACCTGTCGACAACAGAGAAGGGATTCAATTGAGAGCGGATAGCAAGATCGAATGAATGGATACTCTGAGATAGAACGAGAAAAAGCAAATTTGATTAATCCTACAAAAGCCTTACAAGGCAGGTAAACTTTATGCAGTATCTGCTACAAAAAGAAGGTTAGAGAACAGGTTCCATCTACTTTATCCGCTTTTGGGCATGAAGAACATGCTTCTTTCTCAATTTATAGGAATCGTTAACCGCAACTCTCCTTTTCAGGCTTGGATTGGTTTTTTGATGCAGTAGAGAAGCCGTTTCCTTTGAACTTGGTCCATCGGACAGATATAGACATGGAGAAGCTTTTCAATGTCAATCTTTCACTACTTTGTTTGGACCTTGCTTCTTCACTTAATGCTTGCTTTCCGTCTTGCCTTTGCTGGGCCTACGATAGGCTCTACTCCAATACGAAATAAGATTTTGTACATGAAGGTTGGTGAAAAGCAAAAGAAGCAATTGGTTCTCAAATGCCGTGACGTCACCTAGCTTTATTCTAAATTTTGCATTCTATTGGTATGTATAGTGTCTTTCATCTGCTTTTTCATTCATTCTGCCCACAGCCGTTAGGTATTATGACAAAAGGAACCAGCATGTTGCTCCTGAATCTACAGATAGAGAAGAGGGCACGTCTCTTTTTCTAGAAGCCGGTCTATGTTCTTATTCTTAATCGAATTCTAAAGAAACGTCAGTTTCAAATCACTTCCATTGGGCTGAGCGGGTCATATATGCCTTTTGGCTTTCACCTATGTTATGTATTCTCTCACAATCACTCCTAGCAATAAGTGAAAAGGCGGCTATCGATACTTTAGAGTCCCCTCCTCTTCTGTGTCTACTTCTCCAGTCGAGGAAGCATACCACCCAAAGCAAGACGTGAACAAATATTAACCTGAGCTAACAAAGCTTCAGAGTCCAGATCATACCAGCCAGAACCTGAGGTGAAGATGTTGATACCAGTCTACCTTAAATGCGTTTTGACATATTTTCGATTACCACAAATCAGGTGATTGTAGCTTACCTTCTCCGTGGCTTCAAGATTATGTATGCTATCTCTTTTGCTTTTTTCTATCTAATATACTATCTACATTCACACGCTTATTCCCAAGTAAAGGAACGAACAAGGAGGGGTGCCCGCCCTCTATGTGTTTGTTCTCTTAGCATTCTAATACCAAACTAGAAATAGGAAATCTACAGACCTTTTGTGGATCTATACGCGCATACGTTTTTGCTTGGCTTTTTCTTCACTCCGTTTTGTATGGCCAGTACCAATTTCCTATGCTAGTTTAGCTCATGGTGGTTCCCCTTTGGGAAAGGGGGTTCACCTTGATCCCAGTTTAGTAGGAATTGTTTGAAACTAAGGAGGTTGATTGAGCAGGAAGTTGGAAATGATCTGAGTGGCAGTAATCTTTTTGATCTAATCACAAAATGTCAATATCGAATTACTGAAAACAATTGAGAGGAAAGAGATAAGCACATTCTATTTATTTTCGAAAGGACATGATATTTATCAATTGTAGTGTTGGCATTCGACTAAACGAATAGCATTTCGAAGACAGTCTGACTCTTGAATTATCCCTCATCTGTTGACTGACTCGCCTACACAGCTAACGAGGAAGGATATGGTCTGGTAAGGAATGAATTGTAGTACACACCCACTAATTGTTGAATAGTTCACAAAAGAATGGATTGGATCGAAAGGACTTTCCTACTTGGAAATAACAAGAGAACGAAAACACTGATTTTTCTTTGAAGGAAGCAGATCAATAAAATGAACACATTCAAAGTGTTAGGGAGGCAGTAAGTTCAATAACTAGCTAATAGGCGCTGTCTGTAGGATAGGTTTTAGGTGTTCCATGTCGTCAATTCAATAGTGGCAGATAATATCTAAATCTGTCTATTTTCACGGTGTAGGGCGGTAAATAGTAAGCATGGTGGTATAAATGGGGTAATTCCTCGAATTTCACTGCTTATGGGCTTGCTTCTGGTTCTAGTAGTAAAGTCAAGCTATTAGGTGATCATAGGCGTTAAAGCAAGGAAAGTTTCAATAGGCTTTTGAATAGGGTTGGATTTCACTCACTGGATCAGAGAAAAGCCTGGCCTTTCGTAAAAGCTCATAGGCACTGGCATTCACTCACAGGGTTTTGATAAGTTTGTTTGCACTTTCTGTGGCGTACCACTTTTCTCGATAGCCTTTTTATACATGCTTCTTTCAAAACGGAATGGGTTCATTCACAAGTAGAAAGCAAAACAAGCATCGGATGGGAGGAAAGCTACTTATTGTAGTTTTTTCCTAAACTAGTAACGTAACTAGAATAGTGAACTCTCTTTCGGAGAAGCATATGGAATTGCTTCACTGGCTTGCTTGAAGAGCTTTCTTTACTGCTTAATAAGAGAGTAAGCTATGTCTCCACTCCTTTTCTTGGGACTGGCTAGGAAAGCACAAGATGCCCTAGCCCAAAATCAAACATGGGTTCTAGCTCCTTACACCGACTCCAAAAACATTATTGGATATAAATTGGTATACAAGATTCAAAAGAAAGCGGATGGTTCTATTGAAGAAGAAATCAGTATCCAAATTGGAAGAGAAAAGGTTCTGTAACCTACATATACCATATGGGAACACATTACACCACAAGGAAAATGCCAGTTGAGGTACATGTATGCATCCACTTGCAAATTCGGATGATCCAACGCTAAAAGTATGATATTTCTATTCTCTAGCGCTCCTCATATAGAAAAGCTATCTAGCTCGTCCCTCTAGCGCTCGTAAAATAAATCCTCCTTGTCCGAGAAGGCAACAACCATTTCATTTCTTTAACCCGGATTGCATTATTTAATTGATTTACTACGTCGTGTACTACGTATTGGTTCGCGAATGCGTTGCTTGAAGGAAGGAAGCTGCTTTAGAGGAGGGAAGCCATAGATTGCCGTACCGTATCTACAACTATAGAATGTGCTTTGCCTTTGCCGCTAAATCGTATTGTTCGTATTGCGCTAGGTCTTTTTCGCTAGGTTATAAGCTCGTCATTTCTCTATTCGTAGTAATCCATTCGTACGCTTCGAAAAGTCAACCTCCAAAGGAAGGAACCTATTTTTCTAGGAAGGGTTTAACCAGATGCAGACGAATCCTCCTAGATAATTTCTTTAATTCGCTACGCTCGCTACAGGTAAGGGATAGCGCTAGTGCTACGCTTTAATTTCTTTAATTCGCTCTTGCTCCTCATACTCGAACTAGGAAGCAGGGCGTAGACCAATATTTCATTATCAAAAGCATATTTCCCTGGCGTCAACCCCGGAGGGCGTGGCCCCGCAGGGCATAGAGGGGAACTGGTTAAAACCCTTTGCTTGAATTCTCAATCCCTCTCATCCTTCTGCTTAGACGGGCTTTCTCCCAAGTTTATTTTAAAAGATAGAAGAATAGATCATACTTCAATAAGACAGGCTTTATCTGGTAAAATGCATTCCTCTGCATCTAACTAAAAGGGGTTGCTAATATCTCCCTTGCCACCGAAAGTTCATTCAGCTGAAGTGCGACCAACATGTCACCACCACTTCTGGCGATAGATTGCTCCCCACGCTAGACTGATCGATAGGATCCTTTTGAGACATAATTGCCTTCTTAGGCTATACTTTCTTGACTAAGGAACTTCTATTCTATTTATTGCTTTCTTTGCTCTTGCTGGTCTCGATACAAAGAAAGAAGATAGGCTTCCGTTCTTCTTGATCTTACGCCAACTCAACTAGATTAGCTAGTGACGATAATAGTTTGTTTCAAGAAATGCTTCATTCACCCGAGGCTCTAACTTGACTAAATACGAGAAATTAGGGGTGGCTGGTTTTTAGACTTAATTACTCCTTGCATGCCCGCCCGGCTCACTACTTCATCTTACCTTGCTTATGAAATTCCTTAGGGCGGCTGGAACGAATGAGACTGACTTTCCTTCTGCAGGTCGTCCTTTCTTATCGGGGATATTGATTTTTTCATGCAGTCCCTGGTCTCATTTTCATACTCCGAAAGAAGGAACTCAACTGGTTTTCTGGGTGTGCCGGTGCATCTGCTATCTACCCAGATGGTAATTCTCTTCAAAATGGAGTATAATAGTAACTTGTGATTTTGTCTGGTATTTATGCTTTCTTCTTTGGTCTCAAATTATGAAATTCAGCGTGGGAGATGTGACGAGATTTCATTCCAGAGGAAGAAAGGGATTATTTCATTGTTGCGGGGACAACATCATCAAAGGTACTGTAAAATGCACAATAGCATGTTGATTTGACTTATTACTTTGCATGATGAATTTCCTAGGTGAACTCATGTAGATAGCAGCAGCTAAAATATATATGGACAACGTGGGAGATGATGAGGGCACAACTCCTGCAAAAGAAATAGAAAATCTTAAGAGGAGAAGATGCAAAATTGGCTCTTGTCATAATCTCTTATATCTTTGAGAAGAGCTGGGGTCTTCTTCCACCTCTACTCCAGGCTGTGGGCACTAGTAAGAGTATCTTCGCCCCCTCCCTCTTTTTCTTCAGGTAGGAAAGAGTAGTCAGCAGGATTTGGCAAGCCGAAGAAGAAGAATGAATTCCAAGTGCTCTCTTCTAAGGTGAAGTAATGACTGAGTCCATGTTTGTCCACCGGAATGGCTGACTTGATCTTCCCATCATCTCTATAATTATCTTTTCTTGCTAACTTCACGGAGACTGAGATCCATGGTATAAACCTATTTTCCTCAAGGTTCAGCTTGATAAGCCGTAGCTTTCTATCTCGCTCTTCTCTTCAGCATTCCATCCCTGGGGCATTTAACCTTGTTTTTCCCTTGTGAGCCGCCTATGTAAATCCACGATCTTTAGGCAAATTTGAATCAATCATCGCTCCAGTGAGTAACGTATTTTTTGGACTTGTAATAATAGCCTTGTCCAGTAGCGAAGTACTAACTTCTTTACTTTGCTTGCCCTGTCCGCCTTTCAGGAAGCCTACTTGGCGATGAACAAGACTTTGAAGGTCGAGTAAACTATTCGAAGGATCGCCGATTCAGTCCTCTTTTTTTATGTTGTAGAGTACAAGTCCGTAACTGGTCTTTTCTTTGGGAATGGTAACCTTACCCCGTGGTCAAACTCTTGTCTTGTGGGTGGTCAATCTCAAACTCTTTATTAATATAGGCGGATATTCTAAGAAGGCTAATAATCATTCTCAAAAAATCCTTGCCTAAATCTGCGCCATCGGTGTCCGTCTAGTGAAGATAGCTAATGGATTCCTCCCCAAGCTTCTTTCTTATTAGTTGCCTCAGCACCCGAGTAATAGACAGTGGGACTAGTTCTTAGTAGGCAAGCACCTCCTTGAGTGTCCAGTGTCAAAAGAATGCCAGGACCAGCCGATCCATCCAAGGTGAATGAGCCGCACGCGCCTCTTGAGCTACTCAATTCTCTCTTCAAGATCTTAGTAATCTTCATCTAGCGCCTAGGTATTTACTCATACCCCGGGTTACACCTTTCTCAACCTCAGTATGTTCGTGACCTTTTGGTTCGTAGTAAAATGGCTGGAGCCAAATCGTGCCTCACACCTATAATACCTGGTGAAGCACTTTCTAAGTTTAGTGGTACACCAATGAACGATCCCCACCTCTATCGTAGTGCTCCCCAATATGCTACTATCACCAGACCAGATATCACCTTTGCGGTTCACAAGGCATCGCATTTTATGCATCAGCCCACTGCACTGGACAGCGTTAAAGCGTGTTCTGCCTTATCTCAAAGGTAATGGCATTCACATCTCGACCCGCTCGCCTCTGGAAAACCATGCCTATAGCGACGCAGACTGGCCCGTCCTTTAGGCACCTTTGGAAGGCAGGGGGCAACCCAGTTTTTAAGGTAAAGTACCCATTTATTCACCCAATCAAGTCAGCAGGATCCACAGAAGCAGTCTTTTCCACCACATCTCCCGGGCCATCGAATAAGATTTGATTTGTTTACGAGCGTATCTTTAGACTAATATTTTCTGAAAGAGCGAAGCAAGCCAGCCGTCTACTTTCCCAACCGAGTATTCTAATGAGCCAAAGCCAGCCGAAGAATCTTTTGGTTGTGTCCCCATGGGTAGTGTCCCTTAGTTTTGAGTATAGCCGGAATTACAAACTTTCAATTAGAATAAATCCGCCTAGAAAAAGTAATTCCTTTTATCGGCTCACCTATTTGCTGATGAATCTTACTTGCTTGTTGGTAGCGGAGGGTTGGTTTTTTCAGTTCCTTATTTGCCCACCTTCTCTACTCGAAATGGTAACCAGACCTTACAATTCAAATCTCTTAGACTAGAGCTCCCAGGATAAGATTTTTTTTATCTATCGAGCGAGCCAGCTATAGGCCCACCAGCCAGCGCCAGGTTTGGATATGCAAGTTTCGTGCCAGCCAGTCCATGACCCTCCCCGGCAAGTCAATAATCTTTTTCCTCTTCAAGTGAGGAAGAAGTGTCAAAGTCTGTGATCTAAGTACCTGTTCTCTCAGTACCTTACAGTAGTGAATACCCTGTCTTGTTAGAAGGAGATTTTTGCTATTAGATAGCCCCAAACCTTGTCAGTCAGGATTTTAGTTGCTTCTTTGTAGGCGGATACTGAACTCGCTCTCTGTAGGTTATGGGTATCGGGTCAACCTTCCTTATCGGGGAACCCTTCCTTCTCACTCTGCTTTTTGACCAGCTCTTTTGCCGAAGGCTCGCCCACAAAAGCAGAGCTAAGGGTAAGAAAGCTAGTAAGAAGCTGGCTAAAGGACGGATCGAGTAGGAAACCCCATATTTTGGTCATAACATTGATTTGAACTAAAGAAGGAAGTTTTTTTCTGTATAAAGAGAAGGGATTGGAATCACGGTAGCAGTAGAAGTTCACGCCGCTGGCTAGTCGTATCTGGCTATTTGTACATTTGATCAAGATCCAGCTCTTTCCATTGTTTTTTCAGAGCAACACGCCGCAGCCTCTCCCATTCTCAACACGCCGCTGTACATTTCCATCTTGCCTTCGTAATCATGCTAGCAGTGATAATAAGAATTCTATCGTAAGAACACTAGCTGGAGAAGGGAATCTGTATCTGACCATAGAAATCTGTCCATTGTAATAATTCCATCGTCATCTGGTTATCTGGACATTGACATCAGACCAGCTATTTCCATTGTTATCAAAGGCCGGAGTCAATAGGTTTCGTTCACTTAGGACGCTGTTGCCCAACCAAGCCCCATAACCTTGATATCCAAGGAACGCTGTCCAAGGTTTTTCCCCGATACCCGATTCCCGAGCGTTGAGAAATACTGGTTTATTGAGTCAAAGCAGAGTGACCTGCGGCCTGGTGTTAGCAGGCTGAGGACACCAAACAAAAGCTGGAAAAATAAGAACTATATAAGAGAAGAGTTTGATCGGATTCGCCAACCTCCACTAAATTTATACCTATCCTTTCGCCTAAGATGATCACGAAC